>Ga0160182_112313_pt1 | contig 43898 bp, 37 predicted proteins | sample met14sa_FD_108561 | JGI IMG/M metagenome (GOLD analysis project Ga0160182, IMG submission 108561) | Synthetic bacterial communities of pure cultures from sediment of Lake Washington, USA, under high oxygen condition - MT... | ecosystem: Engineered > Modeled > Simulated communities (microbial... >... | reverse complement strand
TAAGGAATATAAAATCGCCTGTGCCGCCGATGAAAAAGAGGGGTTGATCAACTCTGCCCGGGAACTTGACAGGCAGATGCGCAAAATCCGTGACACCGGCAAAGTCAGCAGCACCGACCGCATCGCCGTGCTGGCCGCATTGAACTTGGCTCACGACTTGACGGCATCCAGCAAGAACGAAGCCAACGGCAGTTTGGATATTGGTCAACGCTTAGCCGATTTGCGCAGCAAAATAGAAAACGTTTTGGAAAATTCGTAAATCATCCGGTAGACTATCAGTCCAATCTCCTGCGGCGTTCGAGCAGTACTGGGTGTTTCCTGAACCTGTTTTTACCCCGGAAACTTTTTGCCATTCATGGTGCGCATGCCTGTTTATTCAGGAAGCCTGATTGACTGGATTTGGTTTCCACTTGAACCTTCGGTTCAAGGACGAAAGTATCAGACGGCGCAGGCGGGAGATCTCTTGATTTTGCTTGTCTCGGTTTCTCGTCTTCGTTCGAAGCCCCCCTCGTGTTTGTTGTTAGTCTGCTGGTAGGTGGCGCGCAGGGTGGCGTAAGGCCTGGCGACTGTAGTCGCGGCTTAAAATTCGTTTAGCTAGCGCTGTATAGACTATGATCCATCCTCCAACACCTGTTGATAGCATGCCCCCTTTCTTTTCGCTCCGCTGGACAACGACGATTACGCGGCAATGAACATAAGCAACAGCAACGCTGGTGATTCCGGCAAAAGCTTCACAGAAAACTTCTTGGGCCTATTGGTTGATCAGGGCCTGATCGATGCCGAAAAACTGAAATACGCCTTGCGGGTGCAAGGCAAACTGGAGTCGCCAAAGCCGATTTTGTTGGTGCTTTGCGATCTGGGTTATGTCACCCACAACCAACTGGTCGAGTTGTTTCGTAACCACCCGGTCAAAGTCAAGTTAGGCCTGTTCCTGGTGGAGTTCGGGTATATCACCAACACCGACCTGGATTTGGCGCTGGCCGAGCAACGGCAAAAAGCAGGACGCAAACGCCTGGGCGAAATTCTGGTGGAACGTAATCTGATATCGGAAATGAAAATGCTCGAGGTTTTGGCGGACCTGATGGGCATTTCGGTTATCGATTTAAGTACTGCCGTGATCGATCAGACGCTGATGACCAAGCCGATGTTGAAGTCCGCCAACAAGCATTGTTTTTTGCCTATCGAAAAACAAATGGACGGCGTATTGGTGGCTTTCGGCGACCCGCTGGATCAAAACGCCATCGAGATGGCCCGGCACGTCTTGGGCGCCGAGATCATTCCGGCGGTGGGGCGGTATTCGCAGATCATGCGTTTTCTGCTCAATTACGAGCGTAATACCGGCGCCGAAAAAGTAGCCGTCGGCGAGCAGTCGGCCGTCGCGGTTGCCAACCGGATCTTTGAAGACGCGATACGCCAGGGAGCCAGCGATATACATATCGAACCGCTGGAGCATAAGGTCCGGGTGCGGCAACGGATCGACGGCGTAATGGTGCACTACCGGGACTTTCCGGTTGAAATTGCCCAGGCCTTGATTAGTAGGATTAAAGTGATGGCCGGCGCCGATATTGCCGAAAAGCGCCGACATCAAGACGGTCGGGTCATGTTCGAACAGGCCAGCAGCAATCGCGTGATCGACATGCGCGCTTCGTTTTTCAGTACCATCAACGGCGAAAAAATCGTCTTGCGGCTATTGAACCGCAAGACAGAATTGCTGGACATACACGAAGTGGGCATGGCGCCCTTGATGCTGGAACGCTTTGTTCAAGATTCGCTGGACGTGCCGACCGGCGTTGTCATTATCACCGGACCGACCGGTTCGGGTAAAACCACGACGCTGTATAGCGCAGTGGATTACCTGAACGCTCCGGAAGTCAGCATCGTTACCGCCGAAGACCCGGTCGAATACGTGATTGACGGCGTCGCACAATGTTCGATCAATCCGAAGATCAATCTGACTTACGAAGAAACCCTGCGCCACATCGTGCGCCAGGACCCGGACATCATCGTACTCGGTGAAATCCGCGACAAGTTTTCCGCGGATACCGCAATTCAGGCGGCCCTGACCGGCCACAAGGTGTTGACCACATTTCACACCGAGGACAGCATCGGCGGCTTGCTGCGGCTGCTGAACATGGAAATCGAGGCTTTTCTGATTTCTTCGACTGTAGTTTCGGTAGTCGCCCAGCGCCTGTTGCGCCGAGTGTGCCGGCATTGTGCCGAACCGTTCAAGCCTGACCCGGCTTTGCTGCGTCGGCTGAATGTGACGCCGGATGACATTGCCGGCGCTCAATTTTTGTTGGGCAAGGGCTGCGAAGTGCCGTTTTACCGGATACTCCGGCCGGGTATGCGTGTTCGAGCTTTTGTCGATGAACGAATTGGTCAAAGATGCGATATTGCAGCGCAAAACCTCCTACGAAATCCGGCGGGTGAGCCTGGAGACGGCGGGCTTGGTTACCCTGCTAGAGGATGGTTTGGTGAAAGCCGCCGCCGGTGCTACCTCGCTACAGGAAGTGATCCGCAATCTGCCGCGTTTTGGAAAACCCCGCCCTTTATACGAACTGCGCCGCTTGTTGGGCAGTCGATGAGCCAATAATACAATCCAATCTTATGAGTGAAAAATCGCTTTCCGAATTGATAGACGAGGCCATTACCTCGGGAGCCAGTGCCTTACCGGTATTTCCGCGGGCGGTAACCGAGCTGCGTTTGGCCTTGCAAGACGAAAATCGCTCGCTGGACGCGATTGCCAAACAATTGGCGATGGACGCCAGTTTAGCCAGCCAAATTTTGCGCGTTGCCAACTCGTCATTCTATGCCGGCTTGGGATCAATCAACACGGTCAAGGATGCTCTGGTCCGTTTGGGTTTGCCGCGCATCGTCCAGATTGCCACTTTGGTCACGCAGAAAGGCTTGTTTGCGGCAAAAGATGCCGCCACTCAGCAATACATGGTCAAACTTTGGCAGCATAGCGTTGCGGTGGCCTTGGGCGCCGAATGGCTGGCCAAGCGTTTGTCGTTCCAGACGATAGCGGAAGAAGCTTTCATGGCCGGCCTGTTTCACGACATTGGCGAACTGTTGCTGCTGCGCTGCTTGGAAGATCTGGCGGCCAAGGACCTCAATCTAAATTTACCTGCCGATTTGCAGCGAGAACTGATCATCCGCCAGCACGAGAGCAAAGGCGCATGGTTGCTGCAAGAATGGAATTTACCGGAAACCTATCGTACGGTTGCCGCCAATCATCATCAGCCAGCCACCGAACATACCGGCACAGTGGAACTGTTGGTGCGCGTAGCCGACATGGTCGCCTACAAACTGGGTATTGCGCCGCGGCCGCAGCCCGATCTGGTGATCTCCAGCAGCGAGGAAGCCGGTCGGCTCGGCCTGTCGGAGATTATGCTGGCCGAGCTGGAAATCGCGCTGGAAGATTCGCTGGCCTTGTCTGCCTGACACGCCAACCCCGTTCATACACCTGCGATGCAGGGTAATCCTGTTGCTACCGATTCCAACCGGCTCGACTAATTGCCTTCGCTAAAACGCGAGGCTTTGCTTTAGAATGGCCGTCAGCCGGCATGGCCGCTTTCCCAAACTTTGCATAATCACGTTGGAACAATGACCATCGAATTTTTGATCAATTTTCTGATTCTGTTGCTCGGCACTCTGGCCGCCGGGTTTTTGGCTTATCGCTCGTTTCAAAAGCGCCGGATCCAGCTCGGAGCGGAACCGACCTTGCCGCAGTACTTTATCCGGCGCAGTACATACTGGAGCGGGATTGTCCTTTACTGCTCGTTGATGGCTGGATTGTTTTTATTGCTGACTTGGCAATGGCTGCCGCTGGAGCCGTTGGTAACGCTGATCGTTAGTCATTTACGCGCCGGTGAACTGGTGAATCTGCTCTACGGTCTGGATGGTAACAAACTGTTCCCGCTAATTGCTGCCGGCATCATGCTGTTTTTCGTCGCTTGGGAAAGCCCATTTAATCCGTTGTTGATTTTACGGGACAGCATTCACGACGCCTTTGCGATTCCGACCAAAGCCGTCGAAGTGTATAACGCGCTGATCAAATCCCGGCTGTCGGCGGCGGACGACAAGATAAAAGCCCAAATCGCTGATCGTCTGTTGGTGCAAAGCATCGACGCCGGCGATTTCGATAAATCCGGCGCCACGGTCGAATACAAATGGGCGCATAACAGCCTGCTGTTCGACCAAATCCAACACTATGCCGATCAATCTTCGTATCGTCGCCTGTTTAGCGAACCCTCGCTGAAATGGGGCGAGATTTGCATCTCCTATAATGCAATGTCGGAAAAAGTGAATATTTGGAAAGAAGCCGAGCCGCATTACACCAAGACGGTCAACTTGCTGAAGGATTTGGACCGACTGACCGGACTGCTGTGCCGATTGCTGGCGGCGGCGGTGGTATTCGGCAGTCCCAGCGAAAACGACATGTGGGAGACGGTCAGAAAACTCGGCGGCAATGTGCACGAAGCGCGCTTGAAGCACACTTATAAATACCTGCTGATATTCGCCGCAGCGACGGCGTTTGGCGTGATTTTGGGGCGGGAAGTGTCGGTGGCGTTGCACAACGTGTTTCTGTTTCCGGACAAACCGTTACCGCACTTTAGCTATACCACCCTGCGCTGGATAGCCTATTCAATCGCCATTTACGTGGTGCCCATTACACTGGTTTTTGCTTTGCGGAGCATCGCATTCCGCCATCAACAGGAACCTGCTGAGCAGAATTACGGCTTTTACATGGCGATCATGTTCGTCTGCTTCCTGGTCAGTACCACCATCTCGACGTTTATCTTGGAGTTAACCTTTTATCGCCGGGATGATTTTAATTTCCTGGACAGTTTCCTCGATCACGCCCGCTGGGGGATTATGCCGGCGCTGATTTGCGGTTTCGTCGCCTACCGGATGGACGCGCCGGCCAGCGAAGCCGAAGCCCTGAGTAAAACCATCCTTTCCGCGGTGTTGGGTTTTCTGGCTTGGGGTGGGATTGCGGTGATTTTCATGCTGTATGCGACGGACGATTTGGCGATTGAGAAGCTGAATTTGCGGTTTACGTTGGTGGGGACGGCGTTTTTTGTTACTGGTTTGTTGGGGGCGGCGGCTCGGTTTAAGACGGCTAGTGATTGAGGTTTGTTTTTTGTGTCGCTAACGCGACGGCTTAATTTAATGTCGGGTCTCGGCCCGACAGCCGAGATACTTTCTTTTGCTTGGCCAAAAGAAAGTATCCAAAGAAAAGCCACCCGGATGCCGCTTGATCCTGCGCGCCGAAGCTTTTATCGAGGGTCGGCAGAAGGGGCTTCCCAGCCCCTCCGCCGACGTGCGGCATGCCCGAAAAAGCGGGGCAGGCTCTCCCTGCCGCACCCCTTCGGGCAATTCTCGATAAAAGCTCCGGTGCTCGGCGCGGCATACGGGAGAAACCCCGCGCGGAACTCGACAGATTATTTTGTATGAAATTTTGTAGGGCGCATTAGCGACAGCGTAATGCGCCGAATGATTTAAAGCCAACATACGGCGCAATACGGCTACGCCTATTGACGCCCTACCCATTGCAACTTACGGCCTTACATCACTAAGCTAAAGGTTTTACGTGAACATTCCATTTTTCGATGCGTTGGCAAATGGACAACGCTTTTTAATTGCTGGGGTTGGCGGAGGATTTGATATTGTCAGTGGTGTCCCCATCTACCTATATTTGCGTCGCCTTGGTAAGCAAGTCACGATGGCTAATCTCTCTTTTACAGAGCTTGGCTTAACGAATTGCGAAGAAATTTGCCCTGGCGCTTTTCTTGTCAATAAACAATCTGCCGACTTGCCGTATTTTCCAGAGAGGTGCATTTTGGAGTGGTTGTCGTCTCGGGGAGAAGAGTCGGCAATGTATGCGTTTTCGAATGAAATTGGCGTCTTACCGTTGAGAAGTGCTTACGCCGAAATAGTCGAGCGTCATCAAATCGATACGCTGGTATTGGTTGATGGTGGCACCGATAGTCTGATTTTTGGGGATGAGCCGGGGATAGGCACGGTTGTTGAAGATGCATGTTCTATGATTGCTGCCAGCGGCGTAGCCGTAAAACAAAGCTTAATGGCGATGGTAGGTTTTGGAATAGATCATTTCCACGATGTTAATCACCACGCCTGTCTTGAAAATATTGCGACACTAATCAAGGACGATGGCTATTTGGGCGCTTTTTCTTTAACCAAGGATATGTATGAGGGCAGAGGGTACCTGGAATTGGTTGATTACCTTAATAAAAATATGCGCGTTAGGCATTCTATTGTTACAAATTCGGTTGCTAGCGCGATAAAAGGTGAATTTGGGGATCATCAAGTGACATCTCGAACCAGCGGTAGCGAATTATTTATAAATCCGCTGATGAGTTTGTATTGGACTTTTTCCTTGCCTGCTGTAGTAGGGCGAATGGGGTTTGCTGCAAAAATTGAGAGCACTACCGAAATGGACGAAGTTGCTAAATTGATCCGTTCTTTCCGGATTGGAAGTAGGCTAAGGGATCGCAAACGTATTCCATTGTAAAAACTTATGGCTCTCACGCAAATCATGCATTGATATTCTGATCCCGAGAGGGCTTTACTCCCGTATGCCGCGCCGAGCACCGGAGCTTTTGGACGGAATAGCCCGAAGGGGTGCGGCAGGGATGCCGCACGTTGCCGAAGGGGCAGGAAGCCCCTTTCGGCAACCCCGTTCAAAAGCTTCGGAGCGCAGGGAATAAGCGGCATTCGGGTGGCCTTTTCTTTGGATACTTTCTTTTGGCCACACAAAAGAAAGTATCTCGGCTGTCGGGCCGAGACCCGACATACAAAACAACCTTCGCGTTAGCGACACATTAAACCCATCACCGCGTGGGCACAAAAAGCCGTGCCCACCCTACGCCCAGCAAGGACGACGGCCAATTCAACACCTCAAACGTTATACGGCGTAGAAATCCAATCCCTCAACACCGCCTCATCCCGCTCCGGCAAATAAGCAAAATCCCCGGAAATATCCTTGTAGACTGCGTCAGCGCTGTGAGTAGACACCAGCTTGCCTTTGACCATGTAAAAAAACCAGGCAAACGGATAACCTGCCTGCCGGTCAAAGCGATTCAATACATTACTTAACGCACTGCCTTTCTTGCCGGCAAAGTCTTCCAGATGCGGCAGGTTGTTTTTGTGGGTGTTGACGATTTCCACGTTGACGATTTGTTCGCCGAAGCGGCCGGTGTGCCGGTAGGGGCGGATGATCCAGTCTTCGGACATGCTGTGCTTCTGGCCGGCGCTGCTGCGGTTCCAGTCTTCCATGAAGCGTTGTACCGGATGTTCGCCGGGGTGTCGCTCGTTAATCACTTCCATGAACAGCTTGACATCGGTCTTGCGCCGGTAGGTGTACCGAGAATGCCCAAAGCCGAAGCTCTCGATGCAAAAGGGTTGCAGCGGGTCGATGAATTCTTCCAGATCGTCGGGTGGATTGTTTTCGTCGACAAGCATTCGATCAGAGACTTCGTGAGTCTTGTCAATTTCGATCAGCGTAAAATCTTCGGCTTTGGTGCCGGTCTGTACCACAAAATACAGGGTTTTGCCGGTCTGTTTGGTGGCGATCAGTTTTTGTTCCAGCGTGTAATCGATCAGGGTTTGCAGGTTTTGCCCGCATTCCAGATAGGTGCGTTCCACCCATTCGATTAAATCGTTGGCGATGCGTTTGCCGTCCATATCCACCACGCCGCCCAGCCGGTACCATTCATCACCGGTCAAAGCCAGGCGGATGGGGTGGTCGGGAATCAGCGCCTGTAGTTTGCTGAGCAGCAAATCGTCGGTTTGGCCGGGGATGATTTTTTTACAGCAATCGGTAATGTCTTGTCCGGCAAGATTGAGTCTTGATTCAGTCATGATCGGCTTCAGGTGTGGAGTTTGAATGTAAGCGTTGCCTTACCAGTTCGCGGACATCCGGTTCCGGATCCTCGGCGAGAGCGGCGAGTTGCGCGGGATCGACCTTTAGTGCCGCTGTGTAGCGCACAACCCAATCTTCGTCGTTTAACAGCATGGTTGCGTCTTCCGGCGCCATGCGTTCCGCGACGATGCGCCGCACATCCGGCGAACGGTCGTTAGCCATCAGCCCCAGGCTGACTTCCGGCAGCCGTTCGGCAACGCGCTTGCGTACTTGTAAGTCTTCGTCTTTGATGAAACGAAACAAGCGGCCCGGCGGTAGGCGTTTGGCGACCATCAAGCGCACGATATAGTCGGGGTCGTCAGCCAGCAACTCCAGGTGTTCCGGATCGATACGGTCCGCGACCGTCATGCGTACTTCGCGGTCCGGGTCGTCGATCAAGGCTTGTAGCTGCTGGGCCGGCAGACGAAACGCGACAGCGCGGCGCACCACTTCGTCTTCGTCGGTGATCAGCGCCGACAAGGCTTTTAGCGGTGCGTAGCGCACGGCGATGGCCCGGCGTTCCCAGAACGGGTCTTGCAAATAAAGCGTGGCGTAGGCCGGATTGACCCGAAAGAAACGGTCGATTTGCCGGCCGCTATTGATGAACACGCAAGTATCGCCGGGCATGCACCGGCCCATCAGCAGGGTTTTCCCCCGGAACGGGCAGAGGCTGCAATCGGCGACGGGCAGAGTAACAGGGCTGTCTTGTTCCGCCATATTATCGTCTTATTCGGGAATAACTTCGGCGATCACAATGCCCGAGGCATTTTCGTAATTATCGGTAATGCGTAAGCAATGTTCGCGGCCATCGACCAAGTACAGATTGAATCCCGCACCTTCCAATAACGGTTCATTGTTGGGCAGGTCGTCGTCCATGCAATAGGTGAAATGGACGCCGGGGTATTCGCCGCGCAGTCCACTGACGACGGTTTCGTTCAAGGCTTGGCCGTTAATTTTCTCGGCTATGGTTTGCAGTTGCTCTGGACTAATCATCGCTAGGATTCCTGTTCGAAACAAACGCGCTGCACGGGCTGGATGCCCATCGATTTAGCCAGCCACGGCGGCGGGGCATGCGCTAAAACGATTTGCAGTTGTTTGATAATTTGAGTGATGGCTTCGCCCTGGTCGGCTTTAACCGGATGAATGCCGTATTTGATAAGTTTTGCCGCCGCCGGGCCGCCGATAGAAGCAATATACAACACTCGGCAATCGGCGATCAGTTCTGCGCGATACACATTCTTGTCGTCATGCTGCCGTTGCGCGTCGCTATCGATGCTGCGCACATCGACGAGCCGGGCGTCGTCCGCGGCAATCTGATAAATCAAAAACTGCCGGCACGAGCCAAAATGACCGCTAATTAACTGCGGATCGTCGCTGCCGATGGCAATTCGGATCGAGCTGGCGGATGCAATTGTCTGGCAGGGATCGGCTATCGGCGCGGGTTCCTCGCTGTTTTGCAGAATGCGCAACGATTCACGGATACTGTCGGCGTTGGCCACAATGCCGAAATTGTTTAAGGCTTGTTGGAACTGGGCTTTGCCGAGTTCGGCCAGGTTTTTGTCGTTTAATGCTGTGCCTATACAGGCACGGAGCACGGAGATAAACAGTTTGGGAGGGGTATCGGGCAGGGCGCGAGCCGCCAGCCCGATGCGCAGTGCCAGTTCCCGGGTTAAGGTAGACTGGCTCATGGCGTCAAGCCACTAAAGGCAGAATGCAGTTGTCGATTGGGCAAACCTTGACGCATTGCGGTTCGTCGTAATCGCCATTGCATTCCGTGCAAGTTTTTTTGTTGATTTCAAAAACAATTGCCCCTTCCTTGATGGAGTCGGTAGGGCACACCGGCAGGCAATCGCCGCAGGAAATGCATTCTTCGGCAACAATATACAGAGACATGGCTTTATTCCTCCGATAACCGTTTAGCTTGCAAAGTTGTAGGGATTTTAGGCGGAGGTGACAGCGGATCAAAGTAATATTTGGATCCGTCACCCAGAGTGACTTCACCGCCCCATTTATCGGCGCTGTCAAATTCTAAGGATTCGATGGTTTCTTCAAGGTCTTTTTTAGCGATGTAGAACAGCAATTTGCCGTCTTCGCGTTTCCTGAGCATGACGCTAGGCATTGGGATTCTCCAGACAAGTGTAGGTCGGGTTAAGCCTGCGCTGTAACCCGACACGATATGATTGACTGGTGGGCGCCTGAATCGGTGCCCACCCTACGCTTAACGAATCAAGTCGTAGTTGTAGTCGGTGGTTCCCATACCTTTGGTTTCTTTATCCAACTGCTCCAACAAGGCGTTAACGATGGTGGTCAACATGTACATGCCGCCTTCGTAGCCCAATGTGGTCATACGGTGCAAGTGGTGACGATCAAAGATGGGGAAGCCGATACGGATCAACGGTACTTCGAACTCTTCGCCTTTGTAGAAGGTGTCACGTTGGATAAATTTGCCGTAGGAGTTACCGATCATGAAGTCCGGTTTGTTGGTGAACATCAATGAACGGAAGTGCCACAAATCTTTGCCGATATGTACCGTCGCTTCTTGGCCGTAAGGCGAGGCTTTCAACACTTCTTCAACCGCTTTTTTGTAGCGTTTGTTGGCGTGGTTGACTAACACGTCTGTTACCTCGGCGCCCATTTCCAGCAGGAATTTGGTCATACCCAAAGCAAAGTCTGCGTCGCCGTACAGGGCAAATTTTTTGCCGTGTAACCAAGCGTGCGAGTCGGTCATCATGTCCACATAACGGCCTCGTTCCACTTCCAGCGATTTTGGAATCGGTTTGCCGGTCAGTTCAGAGATTTTCATCAGGAACTGGTCGGTCCATTCCAAGCCCATCGGGATGTTCAATTTCGGCGCGTCGTGTTTCCAGCTAGTTTCAACGAATTTTTTGGTTTTTTCCAACTGCCAAGGTTGCAGCAACACGGTAGTGATCGCGTTAGGCGCATCTGCAACTTCGGCGATCGTGGTGCCGCCGGCATACATGTTGAAGTGGCCATCAGCAGGCGTATCCAGTACTTCGGTAGGATCGCTCAACAAAGTGTGGTCAACGCCCATTTCGTTCAACATCCGGTGAATGACGCGGAAGTTGCCCAAATAGGTTTCAAAGCCGGGGACTAAGTTGATTTTGTTGTTACTGCCAACTTCGTATTTACCTTCAGGCAACATACCTTTTTCAAGGGTGAAGTAGCGGGCAATGCCTTCGAACATGTTGTCCCAACCCGTGGTATGGCTACCGACGAAGCTAGGCGTATGCGCAAATGGCACAGGGTAGTCTTGATCGACGTGACCTTCTTTTTTGGCATTGTTGATGAATGCGTTCAAGTCGTCGCCGATAACTTCCGCCATACAGGTGGTTGATACTGCGATCATGGTGGGTTTGTAAAGGGCTTTCGCGTTTTCCAAACCGGCAAACATGTTTTTCTGACCGCCGAATACCGCCGCGTCTTCTGTCATCGAGTCAGATACGCAAGAGATAGGCTCTTTGAAATGACGGTTGAAGTAAGTACGGAAATAAGCCACGCAGCCTTGCGAACCGTGCACATAAGGCATGGTTTTTTCAAAACCCAGTGCGCAAAGTACCGCGCCCAAAGGTTGGCAAGCTTTAGCAGGGTTAACCGTGATCGCTTCACGTTGGAAGTTCAGTTCTTGATATTCCTTGGTAGTCGTCCATTGGAACACTTCATCAATGGTGTCTTGTGGATGACGTTCTTCGTACTGTTCGCGTTTGTTGGCCAAGCTTTCCTTGTACTCGTCATTTCTGAATAAAGGATAACTGGGTTCTATTTTATCGACATTTTGGCTCATGATAATCTCCTAACGCGCCACTAATCTGTGGTCCGGCGTTGATTGGATTTTGCCGGGAATGAAATCCCGACCGACATTTTGGCTCCTAGTAGGGTGGGCAGTTTGCCCACCTTTCCGGGAGTTAAGATGGGCAATGCCCACCCAACGGATTACGCAACCGCTTTGACAGGTTCGCTCTCGGTCGCTTCGGTTTTCCAAGGCGCTTTGAAGCTTTTCCAGCAAGGGTTGTTGATGGTCATGTCCATATCGCGGGCGAAGATGGCGAAACCGTCGTAGCCGTGATAAGGGCCTGAGTAATCCCAGGAGTGCATTTGGCGGAAAGGCACACCCATTTTTTGGAAAATGTATTTTTCCTTGATGCCTGAGCCGACCAAGTCAGGTTGGACTTTTTTCACGAACTCTTCGAATTCGTAACCGGTGACGTCGTCATACAACAAGGTGGCGTTGCCCATTTCTTTGATAGTACGGTCGTAGTCGTCGTTGTGACCGAACTCGTAACCGGTACCCACCACTTCCATGCCCAAATCTTCATAAGCGCCGATAACGTGGCGCGGACGCAGACCGCCGATGTACAACATCACCCGTTTGCCTTCCAGGCGTGGTTTGTATTTAGCGATGACGGCATCGTATTCGGCTTTGTAGCGTTCGATGACGCGCTCAGCACCTTCTTTGATAGTGTCATCGAAGTGAGCGGCGATTCTGCGCAAAGACTCGGCGATTTTAGTCGGGCCAAAGAAGTTGTACTCGATCCAAGGGATGTTGTACTTTTCTTCCATGTGCCGGGCGATGTAGTTCATCGAACGGTAGCAGTGAATCAGGTTCAGCTTCACTTTTGGGGTTTTTTCGATCTCGGCAATGGTACCGTCGCCAGACCATTGAGCCACAACGCGCAGACCCATTTCTTCCAACAAGGTACGTGAAGCCCAAGCATCACCACCAATGTTGTAGTCGCCGATCACGGCTACGTCGTAAGGGGTAGTTGGGAAGCTTTCATCGCCGTCGCGGTTTTCCAATACCCAGTCGCGAATCGCGTCGTTAGCGATATGGTGACCCAAAGATTGAGAGACGCCACGGAAACCTTCGCAGCGCACCGGCACGATGGTTTTGTTGTACTCTTTGTTTTTAACTTTAGAAACCGCTTCGATGTCGTCGCCGATCAAACCGATTGGGCACTCGGATTGAATGGAGATGCCTTTGTTGAGCGGGAACAAGGTTTCGATTTCGTCGATACATTTGGCCAGTTTTTTATCGCCGCCGAATACGATGTCTTTCTCGGTAAAATCCGAAGTAAAGTTCATGGTACCGAAGGTGTTGACGCCTGTAGTACCTACATAGTAGTTACGGCGACCGGCACGGGAATATTGACCACAGCCAACCGGGCCGTGTGAAATATGGATCATGTCCTTAATAGGACCCCAAACTACCCCTTTGGAACCCGCGTAGGCGCAACCACGAATGGTCATCACGCCGGGCAGGGATTTACGGTTGGAAGTGATACATTTGTTTGATTTTTCCAAGCTTTGATCGTTGATGGCCAAATGTTTGGCGCGATCAGCTTTAGCTTTTTCGGGATAGACTTCCAGCACTTCTTGAATAAGCGCTTCGGTCTCTTCTCTTGTCATGGCTGCCATGATGAAATCCTCCTGGTAGTCCTGGGTAATCCCCCACAGACTTGTTAGGAACTATGCGAAAGCAGGTTGGACAGGCTAACAGCCGGCCCAACCTACATACTGATTAAGCTTCGGCTGCTGCGGTTACACCGACAACGCTTTCGTCAACTTCTTCCATGACGCCGAATTCCATCAACAAGTCTTCCAACTCGTCCATAGTGATTGGAGTTGGGATCACCAAGTTGGTGTTGTTGATGATTTTTTGCGCCAAGTCGCGATACTCTTGTGCTTGTTTCGCGGTTGGTTCGTACTCGATTACTGTCATACGACGGATTTCGGCACGTTGGACAACGTTGTCACGTGGTACGAAGTGAATCATGTGTGTGCCCATTCTGGCAGCCAATTGCATGATCAGTTCGTCTTCGCGAGCGGTGTTACGGCTGTTGCAGATCAAACCGGCCAAACGCACGCCGCCTGAGTTAGCATATTTCACGATACCTTTAGCGATGTTGTTGGCAGCATACATAGCCATCATCTCGCCTGAGCATACGATGTAAATTTCTTGGGCTTTGTTTTCACGAATTGGCATCGCGAAACCACCGCAAACAACGTCACCCAATACATCGTAGAATACGAAGTCGAGGTCGTCGGTATAAGCACCTTCTTCTTCCAAGAAGTTGATCGCGGTGATAACACCACGGCCGGCGCAACCTACACCTGGCTCTGGACCGCCTGATTCAACGCATTTAACGTCGCGGTAACCCACTTTCAATACGTCTTCCAGTTCCAAATCTTCTACGCTACCGGCATCAGCTGCCATTTGCATGATAGAGTTTTGCGCTTTCGCATGCAGGATCAAACGAGTAGAATCGGCTTTAGGGTCGCAACCGACGATCATTACTTTTTTGCCCAGCTCAGCCAAGCCGGCAACCAGGTTTTGCGTGGTGGTAGATTTACCGATACCACCTTTACCGTAAATAGCACATTGACGTAATTTCGCCATGATCTTCTCCTCTTGAGTAGGTGTTGTTAATAACAACCAGATAATTGCAATGGCCGTGCCAAAGTTTTGATGTGTTTTAAGTAATTGAAAATAAAGGATTAAAAATAATATTTCTAGCTTTTTCGATGGTCGGATTAGCAACATTCTTTGTAAGGCCTGTTATCTAACCAACATAAATCGCGGGGTTTTTATTTGAAGCGGGGGCTAGGTGCGTATTCGCCGCGGATTTTGGCCCCGGTCCTTTAGCGATCACGCTGTGTCTTGATTTGGCTTGCCGATAACGGGAGTTTGCTGCTTTGCCCGGACGACTTCGGTGAATAATCGCCTACACACTCTATAATTGATGCCAATCTTGGGCCGCGGGCATAAGCAGGCGTATATCCGGTTTTATCACGGGACCTGTAGGTGGCGGTTTGCAGCCAAATTTTTACTTACTCATGCGGTATTTCTCGAATTTAATAATGATATTGTCTTTGTATGTTCTTTAAGAATTGGTGGCCTTTCCGCCGCAAGCTGAAAAGTCAGGCGAAGAAGGATGATTCCTTCGATGTCAATCAGCGCATCTACACGCCGGTTAGCCAGTTGACCGTCGGCATGTATGTCATCGAACTGGACCGGCCTTGGTTGGAGAGCCCGTTCTTATTTCAAGGATTTGAACTGGAAACGGAAGCCGATATTCGCGCGGTAAAAGACGTTTGCCAGTACGTCTATATCGACGCCACCCGCAAAAGAAAACGCCCGGTCCAGGCTAAAACCACTCAAGACAGTTTGCTCAGCGAGAGCAATATTGATTTTGGTGCGCCGCCACCGCCAAAGCTAAGTGTTTTCGAGAAAGAGTTTGCACGTGCCGAACATGTTCATAAAGAAGTGGGTCAGTTGGTATCCAACTTTATGGAGCGCATCGCCAATGGCGAAGGCATAGACACAAAGGCTGCCAAAGAAGCGGTCTCGCAATGCGTAAACAGCATTTTGCATTCGCCGGATGCTTTTTTGTGGCTGAACCAGCTCAAGAACAAAGACAAATATACCGCCCAACATAGCTTGAACGTTTGCGCCTTGGCTATTGTGTTGGGCCGATACCTGAATTTTTCCGTAGCCAATCTCAACAATGTCGGCTTGTGCGGGATGATGCACGACATGGGTAAAATGTTGGTGCCTTTGGATATTCTGAATAAGCCCGGTAAGTTGGAACCTGAGGAGCTGGCGATTATGCGCTCGCATGCCGCTCTGGGCTACGAACTGCTCAAATCCAGCGATCAAATGTATCCAGGGGCGATAGACACGGCCTATTCTCACCACGAAACCTTGGACGGCAAAGGTTATCCCCGGCGTATCGGCGAAAGAGGGATTTCGCTCTTCACCAGAATCGTCACCATCGTAGATATGTACGATGCCATCACCAGCGACCGGGTGTATCAGAAAGGCCGGACGCATCTGGAAGCGACCAATATCTTGGCCAATATGGCCGGCTCTCAGCTGGATGAGCGTTTGGTGATCAAATTTATAGAATGTCTGGGGGTTTATCCGCCCGGCAGCATCGTCATGATGACCAACGGTTACATCGCCATTGTGGTGGAGGTGAATGAATTGCAGAAGCTGCGGCCGAAAGTCATCCTGTTGCTCGATGCCAAGAAACAGCGGATTCCGGAAAGAATCGTCAATCTAGCGGATATGCTGTTGGATGAACACGGCAAGGTGTTGACTATCAAAGGCATTGTCAAAGCCCAGGATTACAACATAGACATCAAAAAATATTACCAACAAGGCGTTTTGCAAAAGGGCTTTGCGAACGAAAAACGCTAGGGTACCCTACGAAACCGGACGTTTAGAGCAACTCTGCTAGAATAAGCAACCTGGCGATGGTCACGAAAGGGTTTGTGCGTGGGATTATCGTCCGTATGCTTTTGCTCAGCTTTGCCAAGCCAGGGCTGCAAATTTCTCGAGGCGTTTTGGAATCAAATGTACAGAAAAAACAGGGGAGGGCAAGGCTTTACGCTGATGGAGATGCTGTTGGCGGTCGCTATTATGGCGGTGTTGACGGCCATTGCGATACCTGCCTACAACGGTTATATCGATAAAAGTAAGAACGATCTGGCTATTAGCTATCTGCTAGCCATACAGACGGAAATCGAACGGTATTACACCCGCGAATTTCATTACCCGAATGCGCTTAGCGACATTACCTCGGCTCTGCCCAACAACGGCAAGGACCCCTGGGGTAGAGACTATGTCTATCTCAATATCATAGAGGGGGGGCCAGGGACCATGGGCTCAGTCCGAAAAGATCATGCGCTTAACCCCATCAACACCAAATACGATTTGTACAGCCTGGGTAAGAATGGCGTCACCAAGAAACAGATCAGCCAGAAGGACAGTCTGGACGATATTATCCTGGCCCGAGATGGCGGTTTCGTCGGTTTGGCGGCGGATTTCTGAGAGAACCCCTTAGCAATGGAGCGCAAGCTGTCTTTTAGCCATAGCAAGGTTGCCCGCCGCATTCTGTTTTCTTTTGTGTTGGCCGCGTTGATCCCAATCGCTATATTGGGCGTCCTGTCATTCCAGCAAGTGAAGCAGCAGTTGCAAGCACAGACTGCCAAGGCATTGCAGAGAGGCTGTAAAGAGTACGCCTACGGACTGGTCAGCCGCTTGTTGTTTGCCGAAAATTCTCTGCGGCTGGCGGCCTTGAAAATTCATAAGTCCAACAAGGACGATAAACCTGTGGCGCTGGCCGGCGAACAATGGTTGCAAGGCCAATTCACCGGGTTGGCGTTGCTACGTGCCGATGGTCAACCCGCCACGTTATCCCAAAACAACAAGGCAATACCGACGCTGACGCCGGAAGAGCAAGCGCAGATTGAGATCGGGAAAACGTTGATTAAACCGGTGAGTGGCCAGCGGCTTGAAGACAATCGCTTGTGGATGGCTATCAATCTGGTCGAAAACTCACCGAAAGCCGGTATCCTGATGGCCGAATTGAAACCCGACTTGTTATGGAATTCCGAAACTATCGATCCCAACAATCTGTTGTGGGTGATGGCTGCCGACTCGCTACAGATATTGTTCGCGCTGGAGCAAGATTTCGATCCGTCTCGGGAGCTTAGGGCGCAAGTCGCGCAAGCCAATAGCGGCCGCTTCTCGTGGCAAAGGGACGGCGAAGCCTATCTCGGCGCGTATTGGAAGCTGCCGGTGGCCACGCTATTTTTCGGTCCGGACCTGATTATCGTGCAAAGCCTGCCTGAATCGTTGGCGTTTGCGGCAATTCGGCAATTTAGCGCGATTTACCCACCGGTGATTCTGCTGGCCGCGCTGATTGTCGTGTATTTGAGCAGCAGGTTGATTGCTAAATATTTAACGCCGCTCGAACGCTTAAAAATAGGCACGCAACGGGTTGCCGACGGCAATCTGGAATGTCGAGTAGATATTGATAGCCATGACGAATTTGAAGAGTTGGCGGATTCGTTCAACGAAATGACGCGCCGCCTGCGCAGCCAGTTCGATATTCTCGCCACCATGGCGGAAATCGACCGTCATATTCTCTCCGCCTTAAATGCCGAAGACATTATCGACACGGCGTTGAATCGCTTGCCCAGCATATTGTTTTGCGATTTGATTTCCATCGCCGCGGTCAATCCCGATACCGGTATCGCCGACGAGATTCGGGTTCGGCGCAGCGGGCACGATGCCGAAAAATTAGCCGAACCGGTGATTCTGAGCCAACAGGATGTAGCGGATTTGCGCACCATGCACAATGGCGCCCTGGAGATTGCTAACAATGACGAGCGGATGTCCGAGTATTTGCAGGTGCTCGGCGTGTCCGGCGCATGGCGCTATTTGGTCGTTCCCGTTCATGTCAACGGTGCACTGGCTTCGCTTATTTGCTTGGGTTATCAAGCGCCGAAACAGATTCCGCCGGAATCGCGCAATGCGGCCATCAACTTCGGCGACCGCATCGCCGTCGCGTTGTCCAATGCCGCCTGGGAAGAGAAGCTATACCAGCATGCGCATTACGATTCCTTAACTGGCTTGCCCAATCGCTTGGTACTGCATGACAGGCTGGGGCAGGAAATTGCGCGGGCCCGGCGCGATGACGCGCAGCTGGCCGTGTTTTTTATGGACTTGGATCGCTTCAAAAACGTCAACGACTCCCTGGGACACGCGGCCGGCGACGAATTGCTGCGGCAAGCGGCGCGGATTTTTCTCAATTGCGTTAGAGCGACCGATCTGGTTGTCAGACTGGGCGGCGACGAGTTCGTCATCGTGATCGGTGAATTGCATACTCAGCATAACCCGGCGGCCTTCGTCAGCGCGGTTGCCGAGAAAGTTCTGGCTGCGCTGAAGCAACCCGTGACGGTGGCCGGATTGCCCATGACCGTGACGACCAGTATCGGGATTGCACTGTTTCCCGACGATGCCGACAACGTGCCGGATTTACTGAAGAACGCCGATGCCGCCATGTACCACGCCAAGAGCGAGGGGCGCGCCAATTTCCGGTTTTATTCGCCGGAGCTGAATGCGGCGGCATTGGAAAATATCAAGCTGGAACAAGAACTACGCGGTGCGATCAGCAGAGACGAGCTATTGGTGTTTTATCAACCCAAGGTCGATTGGGATGGCCGCATCGTCGGCGCCGAAGCCTTGATCCGCTGGCGGCACACCGAGCTGGGCATGATTTCGCCGGCTAAATTCATTCCGTTGGCCGAACAGACCAGTTTAATCGTGGAGATCAGCGATTGGGTCTTGGAGCAAACCTGTTTGTGGGTAAACGCTTGCCATGCCCAAGGCCTGGGGCCCTTGCGGATTTCTGTCAATCTTTCCGCGGTCGATTTTAAGCACCCGGAATTGGTCGAGAAAATCGCGGCGGTGTTGAGCAAAACCGGCACCGACCCAAGTTTCATAGAACTGGAACTCACCGAATCGGTGGCTATAGGCAACATCAAGGCTTGCATCGAACGCATGCATCATTTGAAAGCGCTGGGACTGACGCTGTCCATGGACGATTTCGGGACCGGTTTCTCCTCGTTGTCCTACCTAAAAGAATTGCCGCTGGATGTGCTGAAGATCGATCAATCGTTTGTCCGGCAGCTGGAAAGCGACGACAGTAGCGCTGCTATCGTCCGCGCGATTCTGGCACTTGCCGACGGCTTGGGTATGGAAACTATCGCCGAGGGCGTGGAAACCGCAGCGCAACTAGAACTATTGAAACAACATCACTGTGGCTTATTTCAAGGCTATTTATTCAGCCGCCCCGTGCCTAGCGACGAATTTTTAAGCTTGTTGCAGGCTGACGCTGCCAAGCGTGGCGCAGAACTGCCGGCGATTAGTTCCAGCTAAACAAGCGGCGGCCCCAGGCACTGACACCATCCAGATACAGATACACCACCGGCGTGGTGTACAAGGTCAGCAATTGACTGAAAATCAAACCGCCGACAATGGAAATTCCCAAGGGCTGGCGCAACTCCGCGCCGTAACCCGAACCCAAAGCCAACGGCAACGCACCCAGCATCGCCGCCAACGTAGTCATCATGATCGGCCTAAAGCGCAATAAACAGGCTTGGAAGATGGCTTCCTCGGCGCTCAACCCTTTGTGGCGTTCGGCGTCCAAGGCAAAATCGATCATCATGATCGCGTTCTTCTTCACAATGCCGATCAGCAAAATCACGCCGATCAAGGCGATGATGCTGAACTCGGTATCGCAAGCCAGCAAGGCCAGCAAGGCGCCGACCCCGGCCGAGGGCAGGGTGGACAAGATCGTCAGCGGATGGATATAGCTTTCATAGAGCATGCCGAGCACGATGTAAATACTCAGCAGCGCCGCCGCGATCAGCCAGGGCTGGTTGCGTAGCGATTCCTGAAAAGCCCTGGCCGAGCCCTGAAAACTGCCGCGCACCGCCACCGGCGTGCCGAGATCGTGCAGGGTTTGTTCGATGAATTGGGTGGCTGTCGACAGCGAGGTGCCGGGCAGCAAGTTAAAGGATATGGTGGCGGCGGCAAACTGGCCTTGATGATTGACGGTCAGCGGCGCATTGCTGGTCTGGAAGCTGGCCAGCGTGGCCAGCGGAATTTGGGTGCCGGTGTTGTTGCTGACGTAAAGCTGTTGCAGCGTGCGCGGGTTTTGCCAGTATTCCGGCGCCAGTTCCAGCACCACCCGGTATTGGTTTAGCGGTTTGTAAATCACCGAGACCTGGCGTTGGCCAAACGCATTATTCAACGCGGTATCGATGGCCGCCTGGCTGACGCCTAGACCGGACGCCTTATCTCGGTCCACTACCAGCGATATTTGTTGGCCCTTGTCTTGCTGATTGGTGTTGACGTCGGTCAGTTCCGGCCGCTTGCGCAGCGCCGCGACGATTTTGGGTGTCCATTCGCGCAGAAGATTTAAATCCTCGGCTTGCAAGGCAAATTCGTACATTGCCGCCGAGCCGCGGCCGCCGATGCGTAAATCCTGCACCGGCTGTAAAAACAGGCTGGCCCCAGGTTCGTCGGCCAGCTTTTCCCGCAATCGGCGGCTGATCTCGCCCATTGGTGCATCACGCTGCTCGGGCGGTTTCAGCACAGCAAACATCAGGCCGGAATTGGTGTTTTGCATGCCGCCGGCGAAGCCAACCACCGCAGAAACGGCTGAATCTTGCCGCAAAATATCGACAAAATCGTGCAGTTTGCTCTGCATGGCCTGGAAGGAGATGCTTTGATCGGCCTGAATGGTGCCGCTGAGCCGGCCGTTGTCCTGCACCGGGAAAAAACCTTTCGGCACGATGATATACAAGTAAACATTCAAACCGATGCAAGCCAGCAGCGCCGCCAGCATCAATTTGGGATGGTGCAGAGCCCAGCTCAAACTGCGGCGGTAGCCGTCATGCAGGCGCTGGAACTGGCGTTCGATCCAGGCCGACAGCCGGTTGGGCTGGTGTTGTGCTTCCGGTTCCAGCCAGCGGGCGCACAGCATCGGCGTCACGGTCAAGGACACCACCAACGACACCAGTACCGCCGCCGATAACGTCACGGCAAACTCCCGAAACAGCCGGCCGACGATGCCGCCCATCAAGAGTATCGGCGTGAAGACGGCGATCAGCGACAAACTCATCGCCAGCACGGTAAACCCCACTTCGCCGGCGCCGCGCAGCGCGGCCTGGAACGGCGGCACGCCATTTTCGATATGCCGGCTGGTGTTTTCCAAGACCACGATCGCGTCATCCACGACAAAGCCGGTGGCGATGGTCAAAGCCATCAAGGACAGATTGTCCAGGCTGTAATCGCATAAATACATCACCGCGCAAGCACCGATCAGCGATACCGGTACCGCGACGACCGGGATCAGCGTGGAGCGCAGCCGGCGTAGAAACAGTAATACCACCAGGATTACCAACACCACCGCGATCAACAAACTGCGTTCGACTTCATCGACCGAGGCGCGGATGGTTTGCGAACGGTCCGAGACAATCGATAATTCCATGGTCGCTGGCGTCAGCGCGCGCAATTGCGGCAGCATGGCTTTGACGTGTTCGACCGTGTCGATGATATTGGCGCCGGGTTGTTTATTAACGATCAATAACACCGCCGGTTGGCCGTTTTTCAGGCCGGTACTGCGCAAATCTTCCACCGAATCCACTGCCGTCCCTAGATCGGCGATGCGTACCGGCGCACCGTTGCGGTAAGCGACGATCAGCGGCAGGTAATCAGCGGCGTGTTCGGCTTGATCGTTGGCGTGAATTTGCCAATGCCGCTCGCCGTGTTCAAGGGAGCCTTTGGGACGATTGGCATTGCTGGCCGTGATGGCTTTTGCGACTTGATCCAGGCCGATGCCGTATTGCGCCAATGCCGTGGGATTCAACTCCACCCGCACTGCTGGCAGGGAACTGCCGCCGATACTGACCTGGCCTATGCCGGGTAACTGGCTGATTTTTTGCGCCAATATCGTCGAGGCCGCGTCGTACATTTGGCCGCGGCTAAGGGTGGTGGAGGTGAGCGCCAGAATCAGAATCGGCGAATCGGCCGGGTTGACCTTGCGGTAGTTGGGCCGATTGGGCAGATTGCTGGGCAGTAAACTGCTGGCGGCATTGATCGCCGCTTGCACGTCGCGGGCCGCGCCGTCGATGTCGCGATTTAAATCAAACTGCAAGGTAATCCGAGTCGAGCCTAGGGAACTGGCCGAAGTCATTTCGCTGATGCCGGCGATACGGCCCAACGCCCGTTCCAGCGGCGTCGCGACGGTGGCGGCCATGGTTTCCGGACTAGCGCCCGGTAGGTTGGCGGACACCGAAATGGTCGGGAAATCCACTTGCGGCAAGGGTGCGACCGGCAGTTGCAGGAAGGCGATGATGCCGGCCAGTGCCACGCCCAGCGTCAACAGCGTGGTCGCAACCGGGCGGTAGATGAACAGCGCCGAGATGTTCATGGCCGGCGGTCGCCGTTGTCGGCTAAAGGCGATTCGGCCGCGCCGCGCAACCGGCGAGCCAGTCGGTCCAGGCTCAAGTAAATCACCGGTGTGGTGTACAAGGTCAGTAATTGGCTGAGCAATAAACCGCCGACCATGCTGATGCCCAAGGGATGACGTAATTCCGAGCCAACGCCGCTGCCCAGCATCAAGGGCAGGGCGCCCAGCAAAGCCGCCAGCGTGGTCATCAGAATCGGCCTAAAGCGCAGCAGGCAGGCCTGGAAAATCGCTTCGCGCGGCGGCAGGCCTTGCTTGCGCTCGGCTTCCAGTGCAAAGTCTATCATCATGATCGCGTTCTTTTTGACGATGCCGATCAGCAGCACGATGCCGATTACCGCGATGATGCCCAAATCGTTGCCGGACAACTGCAAGGCCAGCAGCGCGCCGACCCCGGCCGAGGGCAACGTGGACAGAATGGTGATGGGATGAATATAGCTCTCGTACAGCACGCCGAGCACGATATACACCGTAACGATGGTGGCCAGGATCAACCACAGCGTGCCGCTGAGCGAGGCGTTAAACGCCAAGGCCGCGCCCTGATAATCGCTTTGCACCGCTAAAGGTAAACCGATGTCCTGCTTGGCCTGCTCGATGGCTTCAATGGCGTCGCCCAAGGCGGCGCCGGCGGGCAGGTTGAAGGAAATGGTCGCGGAGGGAAACTGATCCAGATGGTTGATAGCCAGCGCGGTCTGCCGTTCGGAAATGCTGGCCAGGGCCGACAGCGGCACCTGGCTGCCATTGCTGGAAGGAATCCGCAGTTCTTGCAAGCCTTCCGGGCCGCTCTGCTGCTTGGGGTCTACTTCCAACACCACCCGGTACTGATTGGACTGGGTGAAAATGGTCGACACCAAGCGCTGGCCGTAGGCGTTGTATAAGGCGTTATCGATGTCGGCGGTGCTGACGCCTAGCCGGCTGGCGCTGGCGCGGTCGATTTCGATATAGGCTTGCAGGCCTTGGTCCTGCACGTCGCTGGCGGCATCGGCGATAGCGGGCAGGGCGCGCATCCGCTCGACCAGACGTTGGGTCCAGCGGTTTAATTCCGTTAAATCCACGGTCTGCAAGGTAAATTGAAATTGAGTGCGGCTGACCCGGTTTTCCAAGGTCATGTCCTGCACCGGTTGCAGATAGACCGAGATACCCGGCACCTCGGCCAGGCGTGGCCGTAAGCGTTCGATCACTTTACTGGCGTTGTCGCGTTGGGCTTGCGGTTTCAGGTTGATTAAAAAGCGGCCGCTGTTCAGGGTCGGGTTACTGCCGTCCACGCCTATAAACGACGACAGGCTGGCCACGGCCGGATCGGCCAGGATCTGTTGAGCCATGGCTTGCTGGCGTTCGGCCATTGCCGCGAAGGAAATGCTGGGCGGTGCCTCGGTAATGCCTTGAATCAAGCCGGTGTCCTGGATTGGGAACAGGCCTTTGGGCATGGCTGCGTATAACAACACGGTCAACGCCAGCGTGGCGATAGCCACCAGTAGCGTCAGGCCTTGGCGCTTAAGCACCCATTCCAGGCTGCGGCCGTAAGCGGCGATGACTTTGTCGAGCAAGCCGGCGTGTGAGTCATGGCCGGCTGTGCTGGCCCTTAGCAGCCTAGCGCACATCATAGGTGTCAAGGTCAGCGACACCACCGCCGAGATCAGAATCGCCACCGCCAAGGTGATGGCAAATTCGCGAAACAGTCGGCCCACCACGTCGCCCATGAACAGCAGCGGAATCAGCACTGCCACCAGCGAGATGGTCAAGGAGATGATGGTAAAGCCGATTTGTTCCGAGCCTTTCAAGGCTGCTTGCAAGGGCGACTCGCCGCGTTCGCGGTAGCGGGAGATGTTTTCGATGACGACGATGGCGTCGTCCACCACAAAGCCGCTGGCGATGGTCAGCGCCATCAAGGTCAGATTATTGATACTAAAGCCGGCCAGGTGCATCACCCCAAAGGTGCCGACCAAGGACAGCGGCACCGCGACCGCCGGGATCAAGGTGGCCGGTAGATTGCGCAGAAACAGAAAAATCACCATCACCACCAGTGCCACGGCCAGCAGCAACTCGAATTGCACATCGTGTACCGAGGCGCGGATAGTGACGGTGCGGTCGGTCAAGGGCAGCACTTCGACCGCGGCCGGCAAGGTCGCCCGCAGTTGCGGCAGCAACTTATTGATGCGATCCACCACTTCAATGACATTGGCGCCGGGTTGGCGTTGGATATTGACGATGACGGCGGCTTTGTCGTTGGCCCAGGCCGCCAGTTTGACGTTTTCGGCGGCGTCGACCGCTCGGCGACCGCGTATAGCCGCACCGGCGCGCCGTTGCGATAGGCCACCACCAAGTCGCGGTACTCAGCCGCCGAGCGCAGTTGGTCGTTGTTGTCGATGATGGCCGAGCGCTGCGGGCCGTCGAACATGCCTTTGGGTTGGTTGACATTGGCGGCTGCGATGGCGTTGCGCAGGTCTTCCAGGCTCAGGCCATAGGCGGCCAGCGCTTGGTGGTTGGCCTGGATTCTGACTGCCGGCCGTTGGCCGCCGCTGATGCTGACCAAGCCGACGCCGGGCAATTGGGCGATTTTCTGCGCCAAGCGGGTGTCGACCAAATCCTGGACTTTAGGCAAGGCCAGGCTGGATGAGGTGATCGCTAAGGTCAAAATCGGTGTGTCAGCCGGGTTGACCTTGTTGTAAATCGGCGGCAGCGGCAGGTCTTTGGGCAGGAAATTGTTGGCGGCGTTGATGGCGGCTTGCACGGTTTGTTCGGCAATGTCCAGATCCAATGCCAGATCGAATTGCAGCGTCACCACGGACGCGCCGCCGGAACTGGTCGAGGACATCTGCCGCAGGCCGGGCATCTGCCCGAACTGGCGTTCCAGCGGCGCGGTAATCGCCGAGGTTGTGACTTCCGGGCTGGCGCCGGGATAGAGCGTGGTGACCAGAATCGTCGGGTAATCGACTTGCGGCAATGCCGAGATCGGCAATAAGCGGTAAGTCAAAACCCCGGCCAGCAGCAGGGCCAGCATCAGCAAGGAGGTGGCGACCGGACGCAGGATAAAGTGTCGCGATGGGTTGAAACCGGGAAGCGGGTTTTGCGCGGCGGCCATGTTTAGTTGGCGGTCTTGCCGGAGGCGGCTGGTTGGGTTTTATCGATTACCTTGACTTGGCTGCCTTCGCGCAGTTTGTCGGCGCCATCGATCACCAGTTTTTCGTTCACGCCCAGACCTTCCGGAATCGCGACCGTTTCGCCGTCAGCCGGTCCGGCTTTTATCCGCTTTACGCTGATGGTGTTGTCGTCCTTCACCACGTACACGAATGCGCCATTGGCCCCGTGCTGAATGGCGGAGCTAGGGACTAAGGTGGCGGCACGCAAGGTGTCCAGACGCATTTTGATATTGACGAACTGGTTGGCGAACAGGGTGCGGTCCTCGTTATCGAATTGGGCTTTTAATTTCAGTGTGCCGGTGCTGGCGTCGATCTGATTGTCCACCGCCAGCAGCTTGCCGCTGGCCAGTTTTTGCCGGCCGGCCCGGTCGTAGGCGTCAATGACCAGCGTCTCGCCGGAACGCCAGCGCCGCATCACCTCGGGTATTACATCTTCCGGCAGCGTGAACACCACCGAGATCGGCTGAATTTGGGTGATGACCGCCAGGCCACTGACGTCGCTGGCGCGGACCATGTTGCCTTGATCCACCAGCCGCAAACCGATTCGGCCGGATACCGGCGCGGTGATGCGGGAATAACTCAGTTGCAGTTTGGCATTGTCGAGTTGGGCGCGGTCGATTTCGACGCTGCCGCGATATTGCTTGACCAGCGCGGCTTGGGTGGCGGTTTGCTGGGCGGCGATGGAGTCTTGCTCCAGCAAGGTTTGATAGCGGGCTTGGTCGATTTCGGCGTTTTTTAGCAGCGCTTCGTCGCGCAGCAATTGGCCTTCGGCTTGTTGCACGGCCACTTGATAAGGTCGGGGATCGATTTCGGCGAGCAGTTCGCCTTGTTTAACCGCTTGGCCCTCGGTAAACGCCACCCGGATCAGTTCGCCATCGACGCGCGAGCGCACTGTCACGGTGTGCAGTGGGGTGACGGTGCCCAAGCCGTTTAGGTAAATCGGCAAATCGCCTTGCCAGCTTGAGGCGACTGCGACGCTGATGGGAATGTTTTCGTTGGGATTGGCGTGCGCATCCTGGTTTTCCCGCGGATGCTGGCCGGCATGGTGCAAATAATAGCCGCCCGCCGCGACCGTTAATAGGAGAATAGTCGCCCAGCGCCAGCGCGACCTCGGCTTTAATGCGGAAAAATCCTGATCCTGGTTCATAGCCATGCGAATAACAATAAGTGGGAGCCGGCGTCATGCCGGCCAGTCGAGTCTAGCGGCACAACTAAAAAAGGCATCTTGAAGATGCCTTTTTCGGATTGTCTGCCGCTGTCGTGACGATCAATCGTAATGGTAGTGTTTGCGCAAAGGCTTGACCACTTCCCAATGGCTGTCCAGGCCTTCATGAAACATCACCAGGTCGCCAGGTAAAATCCGCACCGGCTCTCCGCCCACTGGAGTGACGATGATTTCGCCTTCCAACACATAAGCGGTTTCGGTTTCGTCGAAATCGATGGTGAATTTGGAAATTTCTTTTTCCCAGATCGGCCAGCTCGATACGCCCAGCTCTTTTAAACGTTCTTCGCTGGGGTTATGTTCAACGGTAATTTGGCTCATGGGTTTCCTGTTTGAATGAAGTTGATCGAGCGGCGGATTTTAGCATTGTTGCCGAGCCGCAGCTATGAATCGGTGGTTTCGTCCGGTAATTGCTTCAGATCGTCCGCGCGGCGCAGCCTGTTACGCCGTTCCGTCCCGACCGTGAGGTTGTCGGCATTGTTCTCCAACTTGGGTTCGCTTTGCTGGTAGATTTGAAATTCGGTGACGGAATTTATCGTGGTCAGCGTCGGCTCCTTGTTCAAATAATCGTTAAGCCAGACCACCAGTAACGCGATTGCCAGGCTGGTCGCGCCAGCGATGCCGGCGTCCCGGCCGTAATCGGGTTTCACCGGCTTATCGGGCAGCGAGGCCCAATCCACGACGTCCAGTTGCGGATTGCTTTGCCGTTGTTTGACGTCGATTTCCACTAGACGTTGTTTGGTTTGTTGCAATAATTCCTCCAACTTAACCAGTTCTTCCTGCATGGCTTTGTGTTTGGCGAATTGATTGGTGTATTCGGCGGCTTTTTGTTTATGCTCGGCCATTTGCTTTTGAAGGGTCAATACGGTGCGGTGCGCTGCACCGTAGGCGTTTTCGGCCTCTTGCGTGGCATAGTTCGAGCCGGCTTGTTCTTTGCTGGCAATTTTTTCATCCAGCTCGGCCAATTGGGTTTTTAAATTGCGCAAGCTGGGGTGAAATTCGATGTATTCGTCGGTGTATTGGCTTCTTTGCGCTTCCAGGCGTTCGCGCAGGCGTTCGGCTTGCTGGGTTAACGCCGCCAGACTTTGCGAATCGGCTTCCGGCACCACGGCTTTGCCTTCCGCGACGGCGGCATGAATGGCGTCCAGCTTGGCCTTGGCTTTCGCTTCTTCTTCCAAGGCGGCGTTCAAGGAATTATTTAAACCTTGTAAGCGGGCGTGGGCCTCGTTATCGGTGCTCTCCAGGGAGAGGATGTCATGCTGCAAGCGGAACGATTCAATGTCCTGGCGTTTGTCGCGCACTTGTTGTTCCAGGCGAGTCAATTCCGATTTGATCGAGGTACTGGCTTTATCGGTGATTTCGGCAATGTACTCCGCGCGAATTTGCTGGTAGGTTTTGATCCAGGTATTTAAGGCCATTTGCAGGAATTGCGGATGACTGCCTTCAGCTGCCAATTGCACTAGATTGGTGTCCGCAACCGGTTTTACCTGGAACAGCTCTTTTAGCTGGTTGATATTGGGATGCTCGATACCATCCTGCTGTTTTAGCGTCTCGGCGGTTTTTTCCAATACCGGTTGCCCCAGCAAGACCTGCTTTTGAATGTTGACATGCTCCAGATCCGCCTCTGCATGCGTTTGATCAATATCGGTTGCCGCAGTCGTCAATACCAAGGCTTGGCTTTCAAAAACCGCCGGCTGGAGAAAGACATAGGTTTCGGTAATCAGTAGCAAGGGCAGAAGTACCAGCAAAAATAAGGTCCGGCGCCGTAAACGGCGTGGCCAAGGCGTTGGATGGGAACGGTAAAAGTCGTCTCCGACGATCTGGAAATCATGGCGATAAGGAAACATCACGATTCTCTCCCTGGCGCTAAGTCCGCAGGTTATAGTTTTTGTTGTAATCCGCTTTGCGGAAAATTTTCTCAGCGATCCCTGTCGAGAAAATTTTTAACGCCCGGACCGAGTCTGTGCAAGTCGGCTTCGGTCAAGGGCGATTAAACGACTGTCTGGTTTTGTTGTTGTCGCTACTGACTGCTAACTTCAGTGGGAATTTTGATTGCTCAAGACTTAATTGATAGCCCATTTTCAGGCTTTAGAGCTCAAGATCCGCGCTGGCTGGTCTGCTCTGGTGCCTAAACAGTCAATATCGGCGAGCTGCCAGTTTAAACCAATACAAAAATCAAGCAATTCTTAATTTGCCAACGGCTATAAAGGCTGGGCTTCAGTTTGAGGTTATGTCGGGTCAATAATCGAAGGCGCCAAAGGCGGTGACTTGAACCGAAAGCGATTAGCAAATCGGTTGTAGGCGTGTCACTCAAATCCAAGATATTAGGCCACGATAAAATCTGCTTCGCCTATACTAAAAAGCCTATTGGATTTGTGATCCGCCGCCGGTTTGCGGGCTTTTTGTTCGGACAAGATCGGGTGAACTAGGTATGCTGGCTAACTGGCGTCCGAGGCCTGTCGGACACAATTTTCCTTGATGCCGTTTTGGCGGCTATTTTTCAAATTTTTGGATTTCTACAAATCCCCGATTGGATTGGTATGGCAGATAAAGAGGATGGAATACTCAGAATTCATGTATATGAGCTGAGAGTGGGTATGTGCGTAAGCCGTCTGGAAGCGCCAACGGCGGATTCACCTTTTTTATTGGATAGAATTGTGATTGAAAGTCATGCGGATATTCAAGCCATCCAGGCGATTTGTGATTATGTCTATATCGATGTCAAATACCAAAAATCCTTCTCCGGGGCGATTCCCACCAGAAATACCGAAGCGCGTAAACATCTGAGCTTTGCGCGATCTTTTAACCAAACCGCCAATACCTTTCAACGCACCGGTAATTTAATTAAAACGGTGATGGACGATATTCGTTTTGGGAATCAATTTAGTGTCAGTGAGGTTAAACAAGCTGTTTCCGAGTGCGTCGATAAGGTATTGGAAAACCCCGATACGATGCTGTTGCTGACCCAAATTAAAGATCAGGATCAATATACTGCGCAACATAGTATGAATGTTTGCATATTGTCTATTCTGTTGGGTCGGGAGTTGAATTTCTCGATGGAAGATCTGAATAAAGTGGGTTTTTGCGGCTTGATGCACGATGTCGGTAAAATGAAAGTGCCGCTGGAAATCCTTAATAAACCGGGCTCTTTAGAAGACTATGAAATGGACATCATGCGTAAGCACACGCTCTACGGACGCAACGTGTTAATGTCGGCTCGTAATGTCTATCCCGGCGCTGTTGACGTTGCCTACGATCATCACGAGCATTTGGCCGGCACCGGTTATCCGAGAGGTTTGAACAAAACCACGCTATCGATATTTACCAAGCTGGTAGCGGTGGTCGATACCTACGATGCCATCACCAGTGACCGGGTGTATCAGCGTGGTAAGCCGCATCTTATGGCGTTGGGAATTTTGGTAAAAGGGATGGGACAGCAATTTGAAGCTAATTATGTGACGCAATTTATCAATTGCATCGGATTTTATCCGCAAGGTAATTTAGTGGAATTGAGCAGCGGTGAAGTCGGCTTAATAGTCGAGCAAAATAAGGCCGATAGGCTTAAGCCAAAAATATTGCTGATTCAAGATGGCAATAAAAATCCTATTGAAGAGAAGATACTCGATTTGTCCTTGAATATTGCCGATGCAAGCGGTAAGCGCTATGGTGTCAAACAGGTGATAAGGCCGCAGGATTGTGGTGTCGATTTAGCCAAGTATTATCAAGACGGCAAGTTTACGAAAGAATATGTGGTAGTTGGCTAAGGGTTTAGTTCTGTAAATTATCTTCCTTGGATATTGTTTTTCAACATGGTTAAAAAAATTAATATTAACCAGCTCAGAAAAGGTATGTTTGTTTGCGGCACCGATCGGAAGTGGCTAGATACCCCTTTTTTCAGAACTAAATTTCTGCTTTCATCTGATAAACAAATTAATACCTTAAAAGAGTATTGCCAAACCGTTTCTATCGATACCGGCAAAGGTATCGACGTGGATAAGCCCGCTGAAACCGACATAATCGATTTCGGCAGCCCTGCGGCTGCGGAGATGCGCAGCTGCGCCGAGGAAAGCGATTCTGCTTACCCAGTGAATTGCATCGTCGAATTGCAGACCGATGAATTGGCGGTGGTGGTCCAGGAAAACTCACAATCGCCCTTGCAACCGTTAGTGAAGGTGATCACCAATCCGCAGAAACAACTGCTGTTTCATGAGCGCCTGCTTGATCTGGCGGATGAGCGGCAAAATCAGACCAAGATAATCAGGGTGTTGGCTAGTGACGAACCGATTGTCGAGTTACTGAAAATGTTTGTCGAACTGGAAAAAACTTAGCCGGCCAATCACTCAGGCGAGTTGTTGGGTCTTGCTTAACAGCTCATTACTCAGGGCAATGACAGCACGCGGGTCGATTTCGGCAATGGAAAAATCGTTTTTATCCAGCTTGAACGGATTGACCGGTGAAGGCGACTTCAAGGCTTTATTGATGGCGGTTTGATAAATTCGACTGATCGGCGTTGGCCCGAACAAGGTAATCGACGGCCGGTTTAAACCCCAGGCCATATGCGTCGGTCCGGTATCGTTACCGATCACTAAATCGGCCTTGGCCAGCGCCGCTTTCAAATCATTGAGGCTTAATTGCGGTAATACCCGCGCCAGGCTGCGTTCTGCCAGCCATTGCGCCATCCAGTGCTCCTTCTCGTTGCCCCAACTGATCAGAAAATTAGCTTCCAGACCGAAGATGACCTGTAGAAATTTTTCTAAAGGGTAGTTACGGCTGGGCCAAGTTGAGCCGATGACCAGAATGATGTTGGGTTGATCGGCTAGAAAATATTCATCCAAGGCCGTTTGCGGCGGCTGAAAAAACAAAAACGGCTGCTTTGCCTGGATTTGCTCAGTTGTTACATGCAGACCCAGCGGCTGGGTCAGCACGGCGACATTGCGATCGATGGTGTTGGCGTCGTAAGGGTAGGCGACATGCCGGCTATAGAACAACGCCGCCCATTTTTCCCGGATTGAGGCTTGATCGAAACCCACACAATTGGCCGACAGCAAGCGCGAGACTACTGCGGACTTAATCAAACCTTGGGCATCCAGCACTAAGTCGTAACCCTGCTCGGCATAAGTACGTATTTTGTTTATCTCGGCAAAGACACGCCATTTGTCGGTTTTCAGGGCTTTTAAATTCACACCCAAAATATTATCCAGGTGTGGATTGTCGGCCAGTACGCCGACGAAGCGTTCTTCAACTATCCAGTCGATTTGCGCCAGCGGTAAGGCGGCTTTGATGAATTGCAAGGCTGCCATCGCATGAACGATGTCGCCCAAAGCCGACAATTTGACGATGGCAATTTTCATCGCTCAGGCTTCCAACGCCGCCATTACCTGCTCCGGCCGAATTTCCGTTAAGCAGCGAGTATGGCCCAACGGACACTCTCGCTTAAAGCACGGCGAACAATCCAGGTTTAAATCCAGAATCTTCGCCTCGGGATGTAGCGGCGGGGTAAAGCCGGGGTCGGAAGAGCCATAAACTGCGATCAGTTTTTTATCCAGTGCCGCAGCGACGTGCATCAGGCCGGAATCGTTGCTGACGACCGCGTCAGCCAAGGACAACAAGTCCACCGCATCCGCCAGCGAGGTAATGCCGGCGAAGTTACGGCAAATGCCGCCCGATAGGTCATTAATTTGTTCCGCAACGGCTTTGTCTTTGTCGGAACCGAATAACCAGACTTGCCAGCCTTGTTCTTCCATTTGCCTTGCTATGGCGGCGTAATGCTGGCTCGGCCAGCGCTTGGCCGGACCGTATTCCGCGCCGGGACACAGAGCCAGGATCTTGCTGACAATAGGGCGCAACTCTTCCGAGCCCTCAAGCAGAGCGCTGGGGTGGGGGATTTCGATTAAATCCGCGCCGGTGATCTCGAATTTTTTGCAGACGCTTAATTGTTGCTCGATTGTGATCGCCAGCTTCGGAACCGGGTAAGTTGGTGGCTGCGGCGCCTCTTTCGGTAAACCCAGCGCCACGAAACGTTGCACGGTCATGGTCAGTACAGTCTTATCCAACGTGCGCACATCGTTCAATAGGCCGCGGCGCAGTTCGCCGAGAAAACCGGTGCGTTTTGGAATATGCGCAAAGAACGGAATAACGGCCGACTTCCAGGAATTGGGCAGTACAATCGCCTGATCGTAATGCTGGCTTTGCAATTCCCGGCCTATGCGGATTCGCCCCCGCAAATCAAACTGTCCGTGGCCCAACGGCATCGTCAGGCCTTTATGCACTTCCGGCATGCGCTCCAATAGAGGCAAGGACCACGCCGGGGCCAGCACGTCGATCAGGCAGTCGGGATGTTGTTGCTTGAGGGTGATGAACAGGCTTTGCGCCATCACCATGTCGCCGACCCAGGACGGGCCGACGACCAGGATTTTATAAGCTTGCTCCGCCACTTAGGAAACGAGCGTCAGCCATTCCTTGTGGTCCGCGCGGCGACCTTGCACGTAGTCGAAATACAGGGCTTGCAGTTTTTCGGTGATAGGTCCGCGGCTGCCGGAACCGATGTCGCGGTTGTCGTATTGGCGAATCGGCGTGACTTCGGCGGCGGAACCGGTGAAGAAGGCTTCGTCAGCCACATAGACTTCGTCGCGGGTGATACGTTTTTCGATCACTTCGTAGCCTTGTTCGCGGGCGATGGTGATCAGGGTATCGCGGGTGATGCCTTCTAAGGCTGAGGTAGTTTCCGGCGTGTAAATTTTGCCATTACGGACGATGAACAAGTTTTCGCCGCTGCCTTCTGCGCAGAAACCTTCGTGGTCCAGCAACAAGGCTTCGTCGTAACCGGTGGACAAGGCTTCTTGCAGGGCCAGGATCGAGTTGATGTAGTTGCCGTTGGCCTTGGCCTTGCACATCGTGCTGTTGACGTGGTTGCGGGTGTAGGACGAGGTGCGGATGCGGATGCCTTTTTCCATGTTTTCCGCGCCCAGATAGGCGCCCCAGGTCCAGGCCGCGACCATGACGTGTACTTTCAGGTTGTCGGCGCGCAAACCCATGCCTTCGGAACCGAAGAACACCATGCTGCGAATGTAGGCCGAGTCCAGATTGTTTTTGGCAACCGCGTCGCGGTGGGCTTGGTTGATCTCGTCTTTGGAATACGGCATTTTCATGTTCATGATATGCGCGGAGCGGAACAGACGGTCGGTATGCTCGGCCAGTTTGAAAATCGCGGTGCCGGCATCGGTTTTATAAGCGCGTAAGCCCTCGAAGACGCCACAGCCGTAATGCAGGGTATGAGTCAAGACGTGGACTTTTGCATCGCGCCAATCAACCCATTTTCCGTCTAGCCAAATCAACCCGTCTCTATCATCCATCGTTGCCATTATCTGAACCTGTTTTGTTTAGTGATTATTGCTGCGCCGCGTCGGCTTAAAAGTGACGGAAATTGTACTATAAAGCGCTCTCCGGCAATACCGGCTGCGCAGAAGTCCTGATTTTGGCGTGAGACTGCGTTTGGCAGGCCCAAGATGGATTGTGGGCACCGGTGAATTAATTCACTGATTCCACGTGGCATAGGTTACCGACGGCAAGCGCTGTTTGCGATAACTTAAACTCAGCGTCAATTTTTAGAAGTTGCCTAAATTTGGAAAAATCTTACAGCTATGATTTTTAAAGGCTTTTGTTAGTTGGCGTCACTTATGCTGGTCATTTAGTAGTCAAATCGGCAGATTCGGGAGAGCGTCATGGAAACAAGCAATGAAGTCAACGAAATTAGCACCCTGCGTATCGTGTTTATCGAAACGTTAAGCAGGCAGTTTATCGCCATTACCGGTTGCGGCATTTATGTATACCTCAATCCGCTGACGATTAACGAATTGTTCAACCGCTATTTAAGCAGCAGCGTGCCTATCAATGTGTTTGCCAGGCAATGCGTCAGAAATATAGTGGCTTAATGTTGCGTAGCCGACCCGGACGACTAGCGTCGTCCAGGACGTCTTTTAGCCAAATAGCGTCGTTAGGCTTTGGCAAAGCGCCGGCGTGAGAAGAAGAGCACCGCCAACAACAGCAAGGCCAGCGCCGCTTGTCCGGCAATCAAGCTTAGACAGGCTGCCGGATTTGCCGGATACGCAAAGGCAAAGCGCGGTTGGTCGTGGCTCAGTTCATCGCTCCAAGCGCTATCGCTCATGATCTTGGGGACGAAATAGTCGCGCCATTGATCTTCAAAGTGATTGACTGCCTGAATATATTCGGCATAGCGCGGCGCGTCGATGCCGGCCAGCCTATCCGCCATTTGCACGGCCGCCAGCGCCGGCGACAGCCAGGACCACGCTTCCAAAAACTCGAATTGCCCCTGGCGGGTGCTGTCGAAGCGGTACATCACCGGTCTGATCTGTTGATCCAGAACCAAACCGGCCGGCAAACCGGCGATTTCGCGCGGTAACTCTTTGCCGGTTTGCGGCAGCTGCAGATCGGGATGATTGCTATACCACTGCGTCAGCAGCGCTTGGCGTTGTTGATTGTTTTGCTCCTGGAACTGGCGGATGGCGATGATGCTATCCAGCCGGGAAGGCATCGGCGCATGTTGGTCGGCTGCCCAGGTCAGCAAGGCCGGGCCGGCAAAGGTCAAAACCAACCAGACGCCCAGCATGCCGATGGCCGCCGCCCCAGAGGAGAAGGGCAGCAGCAGGAACAAGCCGGCGATGCCAAACCACACCAGTGTGTACAGGCCGGCGAACGCCAGCCAATAAACCAGCGTTTCCAGGCTAAATGCCGGATCGAGCCATAGCGCCAACAGCGAACTGCTGAAAACCGCCAATACCACCACGCTATACCGCACGCTCAGCGCCGCACACACCAAGCGCCAGGGTGCCGACATTTGCGTGCAGACCAAACGCCAGACGCCGCTCTCCCGGTCTTCCTGCACCAGGCCGTAGCTCAAGGCAATCACCATCAGCGGGGTCAGTAACGCGAACACGGTGGCAAAGTCCAGCATGCCCAACTCATGCAGCATCGGGTTGAACAACTGATCGCTGTTACGGCCGTCGGTGTGGCGGCTGCGAGTGGAGATTTTGATGCCGGTACTTAAAAAATCCAGTTGCCGCACGCTCAAGGCCAAACCGCTCAGGGCCGGCAGCCGCAAAGGCGGCGCGGCGGCGCTGGCGGCAAATGCATTGGCTTTGGGGGTGTGGTCCGCCGCTTTCGGGGCGTCATGCATCTCCGCTTGATTGGACATCGCGTTGACGGTCTGCGGGGCTGCGGTGCCGTGTTGACGGAATTCGCGCGCAGCCAAACCCGACCAAACGGCGCTAGCCAGCATCACCAGCAGAAACAAACCTGTCACCCACAGATTTAAGCTGTTGCGTTTAAAACGCAGCCATTCGATGGCGATTAACTGCATCATGGCACCAGCCTCCGAGCGGAAAGACTCAATAAGCCCACCGATAAACCCAACCACAGCAATAGCACTAGTAGATCTAGCTCGGCGGTGCGCAAGGCAAAGCCGATGTCCGGGGCTTGATAGCTAAAGTCCGCCACGCTACGCCAATCGGCCTCAGCGCCGGTGGCCTTGCGCTCCGTGCCGCGGCTACGCTCGCGATCCCAGTCTTCGGTCAGGTTGATAAAATAGTGCCGATATTGTTCGGCGGCGTCCTCAAAATGCCGTTGATGTGCTAAATCCATGCCGGCTAAGGTCATAGACAATGAACGCAGCGCCAGGCTGGGGCCTAGCCAGGAAGCCAGATGGCTCAAGTGTTGTTGTTTAATAAAATTGTCGCGCAAGGCGTCGAAATGCAGCGCGTGCACCTTAACGGAATAGGCATCGTTGTGCTGGCGATTTAAGGACACGAAACCGACCGGCAAATCTTCCTTGCGGGAAACCCCGTACTGCGCCAACACTTGTGCTTCGAAGGCTTTGGCGCGTTGTTCATGGTCGCCGTCGTGGTCTAGACCGTGGTCGATGTCATCCTTGATCTCACGCCAGAATTCGCTGGCGCTGGGATTGGGCGCCAGCATTTCCGCAGTGACGGCGCCCAGGCGCGGGGCGATAAACACGCTGGCCAACCAAAAGCCCAGCAGGCAAAACAAAGTCGTGCGGCTGGTGTTGAAAGACGCGGAAGCGGCGATGGCGACTGCGGCGAAGACGCCGTAGTACAGATTCAACAGCAGCATCAAAACCAGCAGGCGCAGTACGTCGTCCAGCGTAAATGCGAAGTGGCCCAGCAGTATCACGGCGGCTACCAACAGCGCCGGTGCCAAGACCAGGGCAAACGCGCTCAGCAAGCCCAGCAATTTGCCGAACAACAACTGGCCGGCGTTAACCCCCAAACTGTGTAACATCCGCAACGTGCCGGATTCGCGTTCCTGGCTGACCGAGTTAAAAGTCAAGGCCACAATCAATAGCGGCAATAGCGCGGTCAACACAAAGCTGGTGGCGGCTTGGCCGAAGCGGCCGGCCAACACTTGGTCCGCTGCCGGGCTGAACCGGGTCAGATTGCGCTTATGCGGCTCCAGCCATAAAGACTGGCCGATATACGGCCGCAAACCCGGATCCAGAGCCGCCGCCGGCGTGTCCGGCTTAAACACGTAGATGCCGTAATGCGCGGCAGAGTGTGGGTTTTTCACGCTCTGAGTATTCCACTGTTCCTTGGCGGTGGTGCCGACGCGGTGTTTTTCCGCGCGCAATTGCTGCAATTCATAGGCTGACGCCAGGAAAAAGCCGACAAACAATAGCAATAGGGCAATGCCCAAAGTCAGCAAGCGGCCGTCGCGCAGTGTGGCGAGAAACTCCTTGCGAATGATGGTTTTGATCATGCCAGCCCCCGGGCATGCGCCAGATATTTTTGCTCCAGTTCGTCGTGTTGCACGGTGTGGGCGTCGAATTCTTCCACCAGTCGGCCGCTTTTCATGATGCCGATGCGGTCGGCGACTTGCTTGGCGTTGAACAAATCATGGGTGGCCATCAACACCGCCATGCCTTGATCGGCGGCGGCGCGGATGCGTTGGGCAAAGTCGTTGGCCGCGCTGGGATCCAGGCCGGAGGTCGGCTCGTCCAGCAACATGGCTTTGGCCTGTTTCGCCGAGGCAATCGCCAAGCCCACTTTTTGCCGCATGCCTTTGGAATACGCCGCCACCCGTTTACCGTGAGCATCCGCTTGCAGGCCGCTGTCCAGTAACAAACGACGGGCTTGCTCGTCATGCAAACGAATATTCGCCAGCGCGCAGAAATAAGTCAGATTTTCCAAGCCGCTCATTACCTCGTACAGCGCGACGTTTTCCGGTAAATAGGCCAGTTTCGTCCGCACCAGATCGGGATTGGCGTGCGGCGATTCGCCTTCGATCAGCACCTGTCCGCTACTGGGCTGGTTGAAGGTCAAAAACGTGCTGATGGTTGTCGACTTGCCGGCGCCATTGCCACCCAGCAGCGCGTAAACGCAGCCCTTGGGGATGTGTAAATTTAAATTATCGACCGCACGGTGTTGTCGGTACTCGACAACCAGGTTGCGGGCGGCCAATACGGGGGGCTCTGCGTTCATATAAGGTATTTGGGTTAAGGTGAATGATCTGCGACTGTCAGCTGGATTGGCTGCCGCCGCGCCCGGCATGTTTAGTATTTTAACGATAGACTGACGTAATAGGTGCGTTGTGCCAATGGGATATTTTCCTGGATATACTGAGCCAGGGTATTGGTGATAGCCAATTGTGCGCTATTTGATTTGTTTATGAATCGATAGTAAATGATCATTATCGACCCGTTGCGGACTATCGTTTGATCTGATTTAATGGCAGCAGCCTGGCTGTTAGCGGACATTATTTTCTCTGCCGAATGATATACAGAAAAGAAGATCATACCCAGGTCAAAAAATTATCGTGCCACAGATCATTTTTTGGCTGACATACCTAAACTATCTAATGGACCGCAAATGAAAATCCTGTTGAATGACGGATTGTATTTTAAATACGGAATAAGGCTATTTTAGTGAAGACCAAAAAAATCAAATCGAATGCCACATGGATGGTTGCTCTAATACTGATTAGCACCATATTTCTTTCAACGATGTTGATAACATATGGAGAAGATAAGGCAAAGGAATTGGGTTTTGAGATTGCTAAGCTTGTTGCCCAACTTACGCTTATCGGTATAACCGGTGGTATTGCAGTTCAAAATTATATATCTCAACAACGACAACACGAAGCTATGCGCGAACTACGCGCAAAATGTCAACAAAGCCTTGTTAGAGCATATGTAGGAGTAAAAAAAGCGAGACGTGAGCTTAGAGCGGGATTGAGCCGTAACGCAGCGTTTTCTGCTCCGGTCATAGACGCCTATGTGCCAAGGGAAGACTATATCGAACAAATGGGTGTAATTAATGACTTACAACTAGAGCTTGAGGTTTTGATTCTAGAAGGCAATGCTCTACCTGATTTGTTTAAAGCTTGGAGTGAAATACGTAAAGAGATTTCCAAAATGCGAGATTTTTTAAGCTCTATGATTACTGAGTACGAAGAAGTGTCTCGGAAGGAGGGGCATATTGATCATCTCTATTTAAAAAATCTTCCAAAACTAGCAGATATGTTACATGGGCCAAAAGACGAGAAATATAGAGAACGCTTTACAGAACCATTCCATAAAGCATTGCACAATATTCAAATTGAAAGAATTGATGGTTAAGTACAGTGATATTGATAAGTCTATTCGGCAACCGACCTGCGTAGGCTAGATCAATCTTTTTCGCTGCTTTCAGATAATCTATGCAGCAGCTAAGGTAACACGACACCATTCAGTCATTTGCAATACATGGACTGCATATTCTTCAGCCTTTTGACCGGAACCATTATAACGACGAATCGCTTCAGCTAAATTGCCTTTAGCATCATGAAGTTTACTGTCCATTTCTGTGATCAATCGTTTCAAACATTCAGAAAAGTTGTACCATTTCTTATCTCGAAAGAATTCTAAATCATCGACAATGTGCTGTAAGTCGTATTGAAAAATTCCATATCCTTTGTAAACCCATTCTTTATCCTGAAATTTTTTCAGCCTACGTGTAAGGTTTGCCTCGAAGATTAGTTGATCAGTAAGAACTTTGTTATAACGAGCACAAAAGGCTGCAGTGTTGATCGGAAATGCTTTACGGGTGGTATTGGGATAATCGCCACTGGCGTCAAATACGCAACGGGCAAGTATTTGTTCAGGCGGCATTTTATCGATCCAAGCTAGCCATTCTATTGCTGTTTCTTTGCACGCAATAGCGCATACGATGTCTACATCATACGCTTTTCCTGATATTGCTTTGGTAATCTCAGGGCCGAAGTTATTCATCAGCCAGGTTTTCACACGAAGGCATTGGTTTTGATTCAATGGAGGTGGCGTCTTTGCTGTATAGCTAAAGTTTTTAGGTATTTCTGGTAGTGCTTTTCTCGCAGCCAGGATATTTGCCGCAATCACATTTGTATTGCCAGTACTCCGAAAAAGTGCGGCCCAGGTTTTGGGACCAACGATGCCGTCTTCAGTTAGATTGTCCTCATCGGATATGATTTGACTATTAAAATATTTTTGAAAGCCTAGTACCGTCGCTTCTGTAGCGCTGCCAAAAATACCATCAGCAACGCCACAAGGTGGTTTAATTTGCAGCGTAATCAATGCTTGTTGCACCGCACGAACATCCTCGCCGCGAATTAACGGAAAGCGATACGATAAATAGCGAGTGAACTCCATGTTTAATCTCTCCGGCAGCTGTTGATTTGGTCAATAATTCGATTAGCGGCTGCCTGAGCACCACGTAAGCCGTCGGTAACCGCAACCGATGCGGATCCATCTGCTAGGCCTCGGCTGGTAAACTGCAGCGCCTTCTTTGCTGACTGACAACGGTCTGCAGCGCTTAATTGATCAGTCCCAGCTAGGAAAAGCTCGGCGGAGGCTGCTAGGTGATCCCTGCGAGGATTGGGCGGGAGCCCTGACAATTCAACAACTGCCTTTCGAGCCAATGGTACTCCTTCTGGTCGTGTACGGAAATTGGCACCACAATAAAGTGCACGAGCTTGGTGTTCGGAAAACTCGATAAGTTGGTCATTTGAAAAGTTTCCAGACCGTGCCTTGGCGTAGTCCGCAGCGGCACAATCCATTCGTTTCCGCGCTGATTCCGTGTATGGTGGACAAGCAGCTGTCTCAGACGTTTCTGCCCGAGCTAGTATCAAACACGCGCGGGCGTGGATGGCAAACAATTTCGGGCAAGCCTCGTTCATTTTGCCGTCTTGAGCAATGCATTCGGAATCGATAGCCTCGACTTCTATTTCATCGTATTGCTTAGCGTTTTCGAGGTCTTGCCAATCGCTGAGCTGCCAGACTGGGCCACAGCACCCGGACATAACCATTGTAATCACAGCAAATAGTAATAGTTTCATTACTTCAACTCCGAAAGAACCACAGGTAAGTCGATACCGTCTTGGCGAGCGTGGTGGACCAACGTAACTAAAGCGTCGAATGCGGCCTGTGCATCTTCATCTTCGGGCAGGGATTCTTTAGCAGAAGCCCGCGTGGCAGTCGAAATTAGCTGGTTGACCACCGTTGGAGTAATTGGACCAGGAATTCGCAATTCTGCGATTGAGGATTGATTGAGAGCATTCGCAATTTGACTTGGTACGTTCTCCGGTACATCGTTTAATGAGCGACTAGCTAATAATATTTGGCGGAACTGGTTCAAGCCGTCCACTAATTGCTGACGGCTTTCAAATAAGCCAAGCTTGGCGGGTGTGTCGTTACCGTATCGATCCCACAAGCGATCCAACGCATTGTCGCGCAAAACCGCGTCTGCCAAATCAACATCAAACCCCGGTTGGTCTTTTTGACTTGCTAAAACCTTATTAAATATTGATGCTTCCATAAGAACAGATCGCACTTCCTCTGGAGTCACGGTACCAAACTCAATTAGACCGGTTGCGATTGGCGCTGAAAGAACCCTGGCGCGCCACCTTTGGTACTGAGCAACGCCCAATTTAACGCCCAGCGACAACAATATACCCAGGCCAGCGAGCGGACCAAGTCCGACTCCCGCGATTTCCAACCCCGATAACATAGGAGTCGCTTTTTGAAGCAATCCACCCAGCCAGGAAGAGTCATCCTGCTTGTTGCCTATCAAAGCATTAGTAGCTTCTTCCAATAATTTGACATGATCGTCTGTCGCGGTATCGCCTGAAATTCCTTCAACGGCTGATAATGCATTTTTCGCTTTCTTGACTGTGTCGCGAAATCCTTTTGGTAATAAGTTTGGCGGTAGATGGGGCTCAATGACATCCAATACAGTGGATGCAAGCGCGAGATGGCGATTCAATTTTTCGAGTATGGTACTGAATTGACCTTTTCGCGTGGCACCGGCTGCGGCTACTTGACTGGCTGCGGCATCTGCTTGTGCAGCGTCACGTTGTTTTTCTGCTTCTTTCGTACGCGTTTGTGCATCTACCACCTGGTTTAATGCTTGACTGGGAGCTCCCCCCGTACGTGTACCAAAATAGAAGCCAAATACACCGGTGATGATTCCATTTAGGTACCCGGCAATTTCCGGTTTGAGACTTGTGGATCCAGAAAACATCAAAATGGGTATTCCTAACACTGCGACAATTAGTGCGAGAATAGCCCTTACAGATCCCTCGGGTAAACCCATCGGCAAGTCTTTCAACGAAGACGCTTGTTCTGGAGTGAGTTTGCCAGAGCTAATCAGAGTGAAAAAACGTTCTGACAACCACCATAACAGTGCGGCGAAGCAAATTCCAACCAGCAAAGCAATTAGTCCAAGTATCAGCGTGAGTAGACTCGATTTGTCCGCCAAACCGTTTAGGGCGCCACTTAAACCTAAACCAGAAAATATTTTAGTGGTCAGGAGAACCAATAACAAAATGGATCCGCCGAGGAAAAGTATCTGAAGCGGTAGCTTCACTACTGACCACAGAGCTAGTTGATAATTTAGATTTCTGTTAGACATTGATACGGCAGCCACTTTTTATCGAAGAAAGAACAAATACAACTAATCAAATTCGAGGGAAACTCTAGCAGACTAACTAAGTTTCGTAAATTGTTTGCCAAGTCTGACCTTTGCGTCATCATAAATCCATTTTACTTTGTAATGGTCAACAACAACCGGACACCTGTTCAGGCAGCGTTTCAATAAAATTCCTGCTCGAATTCGATCGGAGATTGATAGTCCAATGTCGATTGCGATCGAAAAAGCCAAATAGTCGATCACGCTCAGTTTTGCCGCCTCTTGGGTTTTGAATTTTTCGTAGTTGAGCTGTTCATGCTTCAAGCTACGGAAAAAGCGTTCCGTTTCGGCTCATGCTTTGCTCCATGCGCATCACGGCCAGATGTTGGCGATATTCCCGACTTGCAACTGACTACCACGATCCGAGTGATGCAGCAGACCAAGTAGCGGTTTACGACGCCAGAAGGCCATTTGTAAGGCCTTGACGTAGAGCGAAGTTTGCATGTGCTCATCAATCGCCCAGCCCACGACTTGCCGGGAGAACAGATCAATCACGACCGCGACATAAAGCCAGCCCTGTAGCGTCCAGACATAGGTAATATCCGTCGTCCACACTTGATTCGGCTGAGCGACTTTGAATTGGCGGTCCAGCCTATTGGGTGATATGGCCTCATTGTGGTTACTGTCCGTGGTCACTTTAACAGGCTGTTGAAATTTACCGATATACCTTCGGTTTCGGCGCCATTTCTCGAAGCGCCGGGTGGTCTGGAAGCCTGATTAGGCCTTAAAAACCGGTTTTGGCCGGTTATATTCGCC
>Ga0160182_111515_pt1 | contig 45502 bp, 44 predicted proteins | sample met14sa_FD_108561 | JGI IMG/M metagenome (GOLD analysis project Ga0160182, IMG submission 108561) | Synthetic bacterial communities of pure cultures from sediment of Lake Washington, USA, under high oxygen condition - MT... | ecosystem: Engineered > Modeled > Simulated communities (microbial... >... | reverse complement strand
GCCGCCCAACGCCGCGCTGACCGTGCCGGCTTGCATATCAAAGTCGCTGGTTGACGTTAACGTACCGGAGCCGGTAATCGAACCGGACAGTAATTGCACGCCGGCAACGGTGTCGTTGTTCGCGCCCAAATCGAAAGTGCCGCCGTTGACGATCAAGCTGGAGGCATTGGCGAGCACATTGCTGGCGCCCAAGGCCAACGTGCCGGCGTTGACCTGCGTGTTGCCGGTGTAAGTATTGGTCCCGCTCAGGGTCACGGTGCCGGCGGTGGTTTTGTTCAAGCCCACACTGCCGCCCAGCGCCGCGCTGACCGAGCCGGCTTGCATATCAAAGTCGTTGTTTGAGGATAATGTGCCGGCACCGCTCAAAGTCGCCCCAGTATGCGCCAAACTGAAATTTGCTACAGTGGGCGAAATATCAAGAGCCACATTTTGGCCGACATTGATAGCCGCATCATCGGCCGCTCCGGGGCTTGCGGCACATGACCAGTTAGCGGGCGTAGACCAAATATCATCCCCACCTTGCCAGGTACAAACGGCAGCTTCGGCAGTTGAAAAAAATCCGATCAGCAACGCCGAGAAAGCGCAAGAGGCATCGGCGCCGACGCTGCGCGAACGTCGTTTCGCTATCGGTGGATTATTTGCAGACTCGGCTGGCGATTGGTACATCTTGAATCCATGATGTTGATTAAAAAGTGGGTTTTAGTCATATTCCACTTGACGCTATTTGTTATGCGGTATGTTGGCTTTGTTATTCAAAGCCTTTCTAGGTTTGGATCAACGAAAGTTTGTTGTCGGGCGCCGATTAAACAGCTCAAGCTTCGGTCGTTACCCTTAATACCTCTTCTAAGGTGGTGATACCCTGCAAGGCTTTGCCGACGCCGTCTTCGTACATGGTTTGCATGCCTTCCTGGATCGCGGTTTGCTGGATCACGAAAGCTTCTTCGTGTTTCATGATTTGCTTGCGGATCGTGTCGGTCATCGTCAAAAATTCGATGATCGCCAGTCGGCCTTTATAGCCGATGCCGTTACAGGTGGGACAGCCGACCGGTTTGTGAAGCAGGATTTCGCCGGTAGGTTGCCACTGTCTAAGTTTCATTTCTTCGATCAGCGTGTCCGAGGCTGGGTGGGCTTGTTTGCAATGCGGGCACAGGCGGCGGACCAAGCGCTGGGCCAGGATACCGTTGATGGTCGAGCTAAGCAGGTATTCTTCCAGGCCCATGTCCTGCAAACGGGTAACACCAGCGGCGGCATCGTTGGTATGCAGCGTGGACAGCACCAAGTGACCGGTCAGCGCCGATTGCACGGCGATCTTGGCGGTTTCCAGGTCGCGCATCTCGCCGATCATGATCACGTCCGGGTCTTGGCGGACGATGGAGCGCAAGGCCGAAGCGAAGGTTAAACCGATCTGCGGTTTGGCTTGAATTTGGTTGATGCCTTCCAACTGGTATTCCACCGGGTCTTCGACCGTGATAATCTTGCGCTCGGAGGTATTCAGGGTTTTTAATGCGGCATACAACGAGGTGGATTTACCGCTACCGGTCGGGCCGGTGATCAACAAAATGCCGTGCGGTTGCGCCAATACTTCCATGAAACGTTCGGCCTGCTTGCCGACGAAGCCCAGGGTTTCGAAATCCAGTACCGCGTTTTCCTTGTCCAGCAAGCGGATCACCACGCTTTCGCCGTGCAGGGTAGGGATGGTGGAAACCCGCAAATCCAGCTCCTTGCCTATCATTTGCAGTTTGATGCGGCCGTCTTGCGGCAGGCGACGCTCGGCGATATTGAGCTTGGCCATGATTTTGATCCGCGACAGCACGGCGGCGGTCGAGGCGACCGGCGGCGAGTCGATGTCTTGCAACACGCCGTCGATCCGTAGGCGCACTTTCAGGCTTTGCTCGAACGGTTCGATATGCACGTCCGAGGCGCGGCTTTCCACGGCTTTTTGCAGGATGAAGTTCACCATTTTGATGATGGGCGCTTCGCTGGCCAGGTCTTTTAGATGTTCAAGGTCTTCGCTGCCTTCTTCCTCGACATTGAGGTTGTCCATCAGCTTGTCCATTTGCGACTTGCCTTCGCCGTATTGCAATTCCAACGCGGCGTCGATTTCTGAAAGCTGGCCGATTTGCAATTTAATGGGTTTGCCGATGGCAAGTTGCAAAGCTTGCGTCACATAGTCATCTTCCGGGTCCATCACCGCGACTTGGATCTGTTCGTCGTCCGCCGTCAGACCTACGGCATGGTATTGCTTTAAAAAACGCTGCGAAACACTATCCGGCAGGGGCGTTTGCGGCGGGTACTGTGCCGGACCTACGCGAGCAATCCCGCTGGCTTCGGCGAAGCTGCCGGCGATGTCGCTGTCCGAACACAAACCCAGTTTGATCAGCAGTTGCGGCACGGAGTCGTCCAATGCCGATTTTTGCATGCGGCGGACTTTACTCAAATCGCTGTCGGAGAGCTTACCTTTCCTTTTTAACAAGCTGAGAAAGGCGGCGTATTTTTCGGGGTTTTCCACGGTTTCCATGTTCACTGTATCAGCCTAAACTTGCAGAACTCGGGCGCATTGTAGCGATTTTCCACTCAGTCCGGCAGTAATTGTTTATGGGATGGTGACTCTTGCGCCGCGTTAGAGAGGGAATGAGGCGCTGCTCGAACAGTTTCTTGTTTTTGGGGTGGCGAGTGTTGGGGATTTTGACGCCTTTGGGTTCCCGCTTTTGTCAGATCGCACCATGGTGAGTTGACGGTTAAATACTGATCAATTGCTTGGTAGGTTGATCATGATGGCAAGCCCCAATGGCTTGGCATCGCCCCTATACCTGCCTGCACCTTTGTCAAAAGCAAATGTCTGTAGCCATCCGTATATAAATTCAGATGTCAGATCATTTGAAGCGTTTGACCAAACGGGTATTGCCGATACAATCCATGACAAGCTCAACAAAACGTAAATATACGGCTATGGCAGAAAGTACTCACCCCCCTAGAACGTTGCTATTGGTCGACGACGAACCGAACATTATTAATGCGCTGAAACGTACGTTGCGCAGAGATGGCTACAGCATACTCACTGCCAATGGTGCGGAAGAAGCGCTTGATTTACTTGTCGATCATAAAATAGCCCTGATCATATCCGATCAGCGTATGCCTAAGATGAGCGGTGTGGAATTTTTGCGCAAAGTTAAAGAGCTCTATCCAAAAACCGTGCGGGTGGTGTTATCCGGCTTTACCGATCTTGAATCGGTGACTGGCGCCATCAATGAAGGGGCGATTTACCGATTTATGACTAAGCCGTGGGATGACGAGTTGCTGCGTAAGAACGTTCGCGAAGCGTTTGAATATCATGAAATGGAACAGGAAAATCAACGGCTGACTCGAGAGCTCCAACATTCAAACGATTTACTTGCCAGACTTAATCAAAGTTTGGAACAACAAGTGATGCAAAAAACCCGTGAAATCGTACATAACATCAAAATGCTGGAAATATCTCAGGAAATACTTGAACATTTGCCGTTGGCTATTCTTGGCCTTGATGAACGACACATGATCGCCTCTTCCAATCGACTTGCGGACTCGCTATTCCAGCGTTATCCCAACGAATGCTTGCTTGGCCTGCAAGCAGAGAGTGTTTTGCCCGCCCCCTTATTGCATGTATTACAGCAAACCAAGGATTCTGAAACGGCAGCAGAATTTAACGGCAGCTGCTTAGATTTAGGCAATAGTAAGACCCTTTACGTGTGGATAAGCCCAATGGGTGAACTTAGTCAATCAAAAGGCACTATAGTGGCGCTTTCGTCAGTCAAGACATAACCTTGACTGTCTCAGAAAAGTACAGAGGTGGAGTTTGCCGACATGAATACGAAATCCCAAGCGACCCTGCTGGCTGATTTGCCGTCCTTACCCACCGTAATCATGGATGCCTTGCAGTTCACGGCAGACAAGCAAAACTTGTCCAATCTCGCCAACAAAATCAGTCAAGACCCACACATGGCGGTACGCATTTTGCGCGTCGCCAATTCGCCTTTTTACGGTAGGTCTCGAGAAATTGGTTCTTTGCAGGAAGCGGTGGTGGTGTTGGGGCTTAACCGAGTAAAAAACCTGTTGTTAGGCCTTGGTTTTATGAACCTGTTTCGGTTGGACCGCCAAGATTTCGACTACTCACAGTTTTGGCATCACAGCATGGCAGTCGCGGAGTGTGCTCGACAATTGGCGATTCATACCGGTATGGATCAGGATATTGCCTTTACGGCGGGATTGTTGCATGACATCGGGCTGCTGGCCATTGTTTTGTTATTTCCAGACGATTTTAGCCGTATTACTACGGGGCAACATCTCAATAGAATTGAAGCGGAACGGCACGTTTTGGGGTTTGATCATGCGGAGATCGGCTGCAATGTCGCAAAGCATTGGAATTTACCGATGGCGATTCAGCATGCTATCGAACAGCACGAAATCCCACGCGGGCAAGATGAAGGGAAATCGTTAGAATTGATGATCCATATGGCCAATTTTCTGGTACTTGCCACACAACGCGACGACCAGGCTTTTGAGTATCCGGAGTCTATTGTGCAGATACTTGAGATGCTGAACATTCCTCTTGACCAAGCCATAGACTGGGCTAATTCTAGTCAACAATTCGCCAATCAGGTCGTCGCCAGTCTATAAATTCGGGAGCATTATGTTATTAACTGAATCGCAACAATGGGACTGGATTTATAACCTCTACCAATTAGGGCAATCCGATGCGTTTGAAGAAGATACAAACAAGATATTCGAAAAATTACTGCGTCATATTGTAGAGGGATTTAGAGCCGATACCGGCTCATTAGTCTTGTATGAAGGCGAAGACAGCAGCTGTTTAACCATAGTCGCTGCGCTCGGTTTGCCTGAGGAATGTGTCGGCAGCGCGATACCCAATGGCAACGGCGTGATAGCTTGGGTATTGGCCAACCAGCAGGCGCTATTGATCAAGGGCGATATCAATAAAGACTCGCGCTTTCTCCGCTACCCACCCAAAACCAAAACCCGCATACCGGTTGCCTCCATGTGCTGGCCATTGCAGATAGGCCAGCGCTTGATTGGCGCATTATCGGTCAACAGTTTTAACGATGAGTGTAGTTACACGGGAGCGGATTTAGACCACGGACAAAAATTAGTTAATCCGATCACGCTCGTGATCGACAACATTAGGTTACATGGTGATCAACGCAAGCGCATCCAGCAGCTTGCCAACGCAAATCAACGCTATGCCAATGCCAACCAGCAATTAATAGAGGCTCACAAACGCTTGAATGAGTCGGAAAAACGCCTCAACGACATTTTAAATTCACTGGATAGCGTGGTCTGGTCGATGGAGCCGGTCACGATGAAATTGCTGTATCTCAACAAGGCCGCCACTGAGGTATCCGGTCGGCCGGTCGAGGATTTTTTAAATGATCCGCAGTTATGGCTGAATATTATTGACCCGATTGATAGAAAGCAGGTGGAAGCCAGTCTGGCCGATTTAAAGACTAACAGTATCCAGAAAGTCATCTATCGTATTCACCGCCCCGATGGCGGGCTTCGTTGGTTGTTTCATCGCATGTGCGCCGTTTGCGATGATGCCGGCTCACCGGTACGCATCGACGGCATCACTGTGGATATTACCCAGCATAAAAATGCCGAAGACCTGCTGAAACAGCGCAATCAGGAATTACAGACAGCCCTCGACACCATACAAGAAGTCCAGCAGCAATTGGTACAGTCCGAAAAAATGTCTTCCATCGGCCAATTGGCGGCGGGTGTCGCGCATGAAATCAACAATCCTATCGGCTATATCAACTCCAATCTCACTTCATTGAAAACCTACGTGGAAGATTTGCTGGCGTTGGTGGAAAAATATGAAAAAACTGAGGGGGAATGCGCCGACGGCGAACAACTTCGGCAAATTCAGGATTTCAAGCAGCAAATCGATCTGGGTTTTTTAAAAACCGATGTGCTCGATTTATTGGTTGAGTCTCACGAGGGAGCGTCGCGCGTCAAAAAAATCGTTCAGGATCTCAAGGATTTTTCGCATGCTGGCGGTGCCGACGAGTGGCAATGGACGAATTTGCACGACTGCTTGGATAGCACACTGAATATCGTCAATAACGAAATCAAATACAAAGCCAGTGTCGTCAAAGTATACGGGGACATTCCGCGTGCCTGGTGTTTGCCGCATCAGTTGAATCAAGTATTTATGAATTTGCTGGTCAACGCCGCCCACGCCATTGAAAAGGAAGGTACGATCACCATCCGTACCGGCAGCGAAAACGGCAGCCTTTGGGTTGAGGTCAGCGATACGGGGCAAGGTATTTTGCCCGAGCACGCCAATAAAATTTTCGACCCTTTCTTTACCACCAAACCGGTGGGCAAAGGAACGGGGCTGGGACTGTCCGTTTCCTACAGCATCGTTAAAAAGCACCAGGGCGAAATTAAGGTAGACAGCCGGATCGGCGAAGGCACCACCTTTCGCGTGGTATTGCCAAAAAAAGAACAGCCGGTCGACTTATGAATTTGCCGCCATCACCAATGACCAACGATCGGCGGGCGGCTTTACTGTTTGTCGATGATGACACCAATGTGCTCAAAGCCTTGCATCGACTGTTTCGGAATGAAAATTACACGCTTTATCTTGCGGAGGGCGGTGCGGAGGGCTTGACGGTTTTGCGCGAGCATACCGTTGATATAATTGTTTGCGATATGCGGATGCCGACAATGAGCGGCGCCGAATTTTTCGCTCAAGCATTTGAGCGATGGCCCGATACCGTGCGTATCTTGTTAACAGGCTATGCCGATTTAGAATCGACTATCCAAGCGGTCAACAAAGGCCGGATTTACAGTTATTGCACGAAACCCTGGAATGGCGAAGAATTAAAACTATTGATTCATAACGCACTGCAAGAAAAACGTTTGCGTGAAGAACAGGAACGCTTATCGGCTATCATCCGGCAACAGAACGATGCACTGAAAGCCATCAACGAACATCTGGAAGAAAAAGTCGAACAACGTACAGCAGAGCTGGCGCAAGCCAATAAAACCTTGTTGCTCCACAATCAAGCCATTGAAGCCGCACGCAATGGCATCACCATTACCGATGCCAGACAAGCCGGCAATCCCCTGGTTTATGCCAACCCGGCGTTTCAACGCATTACCGGTTACGACAAAGCGGAAGTACTTGGCCGAAACCTTTCGTTTCTGCTGGGCGAGGATCATGATCAGCCTGGCTTGGAGAGTCTCCGAATTGCAATTCGCCGGAAGACAACCGGCTATGCCGTTATCCGTAATTATCGCAAGGATGGCTCGTTGTTCTGGAATGAACTGGCTATCGCGCCAATCAAAAACGCCAACGATGAAGTGACGCACTTTGTCGCCATCGTCGACGATATTACCGAATTCAAATCCAACCAGGCACAGTTGGAATATCGAGCCAACTATGATGATCTAACCGGGCTGGTCAATCGCAATCTTCTTAATGATCGTCTAAATAACGCCATCAGTACCGCGCAACGCGAGCACAAAGTATTCTGCCTGTTTTTTATGGATCTCGATGACTTTAAAGTCATCAATGACACGATGGGACATTCGGTGGGGGATGAGTTCCTAAAAATCATTGCCGGGCGACTGCTGAATTGCGTCCGAGCTTGCGATAGCGTAGCGCGATATGGCGGCGATGAATTTGTCTGTGTATGTCCAGGCATCGCTAAAACCGATGATGCTGCTTTGATCGCGGCGCGAATCATTACCGAAATCTCGCAGCCTCTACAGCTCAATGGGCATACCCTGCATGGGGGGGTAAGTATCGGCATCAGTTTTTATCCTGCAGACGGGGCGGACAAAGAGACCCTGCTTCAGCATGCGGATACCGCCATGTATGACGCTAAGGATAAGGGTAGGAATAGCTTTAGTTTTTATACTGAAGCGTTCAACCAACGCCTTATGCAGCGTTTGATGCTGGAGGAAGACTTGCGCCAAGCTTTACGATTGGAGCAATTTGTCGTCTATTATCAACCCAAGTTCGATTTGCATAGTGAACAAATTAGCGGTATGGAGGCTTTGCTGCGCTGGAACCATCCGGAAAAGGGCTTGATTCCCCCCGATCACTTCATTCCATTGACGGAAGATACTGGCTTGATTCTGCCGATAGGCGAATGGGTGTTGCATACGGCCTGTTTGCAAGCTAAAGCTTGGCAGTTGGCGGGATTACCCGCTATCAATATGGCGATCAATGTTTCACCCAAGCAGTTGCATAGTCCCACGTTTGATCAAACTATTACCCGTGTTTTACGGCAAAGTGGATTGGACGCGAGTTTTCTGGATTTGGAGATAACCGAAGGCGCGGTGATGCAAGACCCGGATAATGTAGCCATTACTTTGACCCGGCTAAAGAATATCGGCATTCGGATTTCCATGGACGATTTCGGTACGGGTTATTCAAGTTTGAGCTACTTAAAACGATTTCCCTTCGATAATCTTAAAATAGACAAGGCATTTATCAACGATATTCCGTTGGGAGAGGGCGATGTTACTTTAGTGTTGACCATTATTGCGATGGCGCACAACTTTAAACTTAAAGTGGTAGCAGAAGGGGTTGAAACACAGGCACAGATGGATTTTTTGGCGCGGAATGGCTGCGATGAAATTCAGGGTTATTTCTTTAGCCGACCGTTGCCGGCTTTGGAAGTGGAGCAACTGCTGAAAAAAACCAACTGACCGGGACAGCCAATTTCGCTTATTCGCGGATAACGGGATTTTTCATCTAATGATCATGAAATAAGCCGCGTAACTTTGGCAAATAAAAGTTTTTTGTAGCAGAAAAACCGATAATGAATGCCATTCGGCGGACTGCCCGCACGTTCCCCAGGAGACTATTTTTACCATACTGACATTAGCACCTGATTTTGAATTATAGATTATGATTAGCCCTAGTGGCTAAACCGAGGTGGGGTACTCGCTATGCTTGAATCGAAAGCTGAAACTCTGCGGATACAAAAGCTGCACGAATACTGCATCCTCGACACGCCCCCCGAATCAAACTTTGACGACATTGTCCGGCTGGCAGCACTAATGTGCGATACGCCTTTTGCGGTGATCACACTGGTCGATAGTGACCGCGAGTGGTTCAAAGCCAAAAAGGGCATAGCGGCCAACGAACAACCCAGAGACTGCGGATTCGGCACACCAACCCTATCACACCTGGATGTGTTGGTTGTAACGCATGTCGAGCATGACAGTCGCTTCGCGGCCAATCCCCTAGTGGTTTCCGAGCCGCATATCCGTTTCTATGCGGGCAGCCCGATTCTAGTTCCCACTGGTGAAGCATTAGGCGCACTTTGTGTGTTCGACGTCGTACAGCGCGAGTTAAGCGTCAATCAACTTGATGGCCTCAAGATGCTTGCCGGCCAAGTCGGTACAGCCTTGGCGCTTAGACAGAAGGAAAAAAGCCGGTCGGACATCCTGGAAAAACCCACGGCCCAAGCCTTGCCGGCTGACTTGGGCCGGCAAGATACAGCGCACAACGCCGAACATTTTAACGGCTCCATATTGGATTCCTTGTCAAAACAATACTGTGTGTTGGATGGAGCTGCCAATATCTTGAAAGTCAGCAGGCCTTGGCTTGATTTCGATCAGGCATACGCCGGGGATAAAGCAAGCCTTCAACCCGGACAGAATTATCTGGCCCTGCTGGACACCGGGCTGACCAACGATAGGGGCGGAAAGGCGTTCGCAGAGGGTATTAGGTCGGTTTTGAACGGCGCTTTATCCAGCTTTTCGCTTGAATATCCTTATTACACCGGTTCCGGTCAGTTATGGTTTGCAGGGAAAGTCATCCTGTTTCCCGACCAGAATTTAGCCCGGCTTATCGTAATCCATGACAATATTTCCGAACATAAACAACGTGAGGAGCGGTTGCGGCAAGCAGTGGAGTCGGCGCCGAATGCCATCGTGATGGTGAATGAGTCCGGCACCATTGTTATGGTGAATGCGCAAACGGAAGCCTCGTTCGGTTACGCGCGAACCGAACTGATCGGGCAGAGGGTGGAGATGTTGATTCCGGAACGTTTTCGCGGCGGGCATATCGGTTTCCGCCGGGCCTATCTTGCCGATCCGGTTTCGAGGCCTATGGGGGCCGGACGCGATTTGTACGGGCTACGCAAGGACGGCACCGAATTTCCGGTCGAAATCGGCCTGGGGCTGATCGAAAGCCATGAAGAAACCCTGGTGCTCAGTTCGATCGTCGACATTACCGAGCGCAAGCGCCTGGAACAACGATTCCGGCAAGCGGTGGAGTCGGCGCCGAATGCCATCGTGATGGTGAATGAGTCCGGCACCATCGTGATGGTGAATGCGCAAACGGAAGCATCCTTCGGTTACGCGCGAACCGAACTGATCGGGCAAATGGTGGAGATGTTGATTCCCGAGCGATTTCGCGACGGACATGTCGGTTTCCGCCGGGCCTACCTAGCCGATCCGGTTTCCAGGCCGATGGGAGCCGGACGCGATCTGTACGGGCTACGCAAGGACGGCACCGAATTTCCGGTCGAAATCGGCCTGGGTCTGATCGATGACGATAACGGCATCATCGTCCTCAGCTCCATCGTTGATATTACCGAGCGCCAGAGTGCCCACGATAAGCTGAAACAAACCCTCAACGAGAAAGAAATGCTGCTTAAGGAGGTCTATCACCGGGTCAAGAATAACCTACAGGTGGTGTCCAGCCTGATCAACCTCCAAGCCGGCAATGTAACGAGTCCGGAGACCGCCGATTTACTCAAACAAAGTGCTGATCGCATCAAAGCCATGGCCTTGTTACACGAAAAACTTTATCAATCCAAAGACTTGGCCAGGATAGATTTCAACGAATACATTCGTAGCCTATCCGACCATTTGCTGTTCGGCTACGGCGCGTATTCCGACAAGCTCAAGCTCAACATGAAGATAGACAATGTGTTTCTCGATGTCGATACCGCGATACCCTGCGGCTTGATCATCAACGAATTACTGTCCAATGCCATTAAGTACGCATTTCCCGGAGATCGGCGCGGCGAAATCGGCATCGCTTTCACACAGGAGCAAGGCGAATACATCCTGATAATCTCCGATAACGGCATCGGCCTTCCCAGCGAAATGGATTTCAAAAAAAGCAGCTCGCTGGGTCTGCAATTGGTTGATACCTTGACCAATCAACTCATGGGACAGATGAGCCTGGATCGGACAAACGGATCCACCTTTACTCTGCGTTTTACTAAAACTTGTTAAGCGGGAGGGGCTCCGCATGTTAGCCAGTAGAATTATGATCGTCGAGGATGAAGGCATTATTGCCATGGATATTCGTAGGCAGTTGGAAGGTTTCGGCTATGAGGTGGTCGCGACTGCTTTTTCGGGAGGCCAAGCCATTACGCTGGCCAATGAGCATAAGCCCGATTTAGTCATGATGGATATTGTGTTGAAAGGTGAGATGGACGGCATCAGCGCGGCGCATGCCATCACGGAGTCTCTGCATATTCCCGTGATTTTTCTGACGGCTTATAGCGACCCGGCTACCTTGTTGCGCGCGAAAGCCACAGGCGCATACGGCTATTTGATCAAGCCGTTCCGTCCGGATGAACTGCATGCTTCCATCGAAGTCGCGTTGTATAAGTATCAGCTGGAACGCAAGCTGAAGGAGAGCGAACAGTGGTTTGGCAAAACCCTGCACTGTATCAGTGACGCCGTGATTGCCACCGACGCTGAAGGGGTCATCCGATTCATGAATCCGGTGGCCGAAACGATAACGGAACACAGTCTGGAACAGGCCAAAGGTAAACGGGTCAGCGAACTCATGACGCTGATAGCTGAGTCGAGCCGCAGTGTCATTGAAAACCCGGTCCTCAGTACATTACAGAATCGGACCGTGACCGGCATTGACTGCCCCACTTTGTTCGTTAGTCAGTCAGGCTTGGAAATTCCGGTGGACGACGGCGCCGCCCCGATACTCGATGACGATGGAACCTTGTTGGGTGCTGTGATGGTATTTCGGGACATCACCGCCCGTCGGCAAATGGAACATTTACTGCGGGAAAGCGAAGAACGTTTCCATAGCTCATTCGAACTGGCCGCCATCGGCATGGCGCTGATAGCCCTCGACGGCAGTTTCCTGCAAGTCAATAATGCCCTCTGTGAAATTTTTGGTTACACGCGGGATGAGTTGTTGGGCTCCAATCTGCAAATACTCACGCATGCAGACCATCATGATAAAGTAATAAACCTTTACTTGCGGCAATTGGTAACCGATGTACTGCCGACGTTTCAGATTGAGGTGGAGTGCCTTCATAAAATGGTCGGCAAGACCATTTGGACTATGATCAGCGCCTCGCTGGTTCGCACTGCCGGCGGCGAGCCGCAGTATTTCATTGTGCAAATTCAGAATATTTCCAACCGTAAATACGCCGAACAGCAATTGATCTATCTGGCCAATCACGACCCCTTGACCGGGCTACTGAATCGCGACCAGTTTCATAACCGCCTTACTCAAGCATTATCCACCGGTCAAAGACATAACCGTAAATTGGCCGTGATGTATCTGGATTTGGATCGCTTCAAGTTGATCAACGATACGCTGGGCCATCGCTTGGGCGATTTATTGCTGCAAGCCGTCAGCGACCGCCTGAGAGCCTCGGTGCGCTCGAACGATATTCTGGCTCGGTTGGGCGGTGACGAGTTTATCGTGTTGTTGAGTGACATCAATCAAATCGACGATGTGGCCAGAATTGCCCAAAAGACCCTGGACATCCTCACCCAGCCGTTTACCTTGGAAGGCAATGATCTTGTGGTCACCGCCAGCATTGGTATCAGTATTCATCCAGACGACGGCAAAGACAGCCATTCGCTGTTAATGAACGCCGACACGGCCATGTATTTGGCCAAGGACCGTGGTAAAAACAACTTTCAGTTTTATACCCTGGAAATGACCGAAAAATCGATCGAACGCATGAAGGTGGAACGGGGTCTGAGGCATGCCTTAGCCCATGATGAATTACGGCTGCATTATCAGCCTCAGGTCTGTACCGGCAGCGGCGTGGTGGTCAGCGCGGAAGCGCTGGTGCGTTGGCAGCATCCGGAATGGGGCTTGGTTTATCCAGACCGCTTCATTACCGTGGCGGAAGAAACCGGACTGATCGTGCCTATTGGTGCCTGGGTCTTGCGTGAGGCCTGTTTACAAGCTAAAACCTGGATTGAAAATGATGGGCCGTTCGGCGGTGTAGCCGTGAACGTATCGGCGCGCCAATTCCTCGATACCAACCTGTTTCAAACAGTAAAACGAACCTTGGCCGAAACCGGCCTTAATCCCAGCGCCCTGGAACTCGAAATCACCGAATCGGCAATTATGCAGGATCCCGAGAACACTCTGCAGGTATTGCATCAATTTCAAGGGCTTGGAGTGCGGCTCAGCATCGACGATTTTGGTACAGGTTATTCCAGCTTGACCTACCTGCGCCGATTTCCGATACAAAGCGTCAAAATAGATCGATCCTTTGTGATTGATCTTCCTGGCGACGACGGCAGTAAAACCCTTGTCAGGGCCATCACCGCTCTGGCCCATGAGCTTAACTTGTCGGTCGTGGTCGAAGGGGTGGAAACCAAGGGTCAATTATCCTTTCTAACTGAGCAAAAATGCGATTCGCTGCAGGGTTACATGTTTAGCAGACCCGTGAGTGCGGAACAATTTCAACAGGATTTTATTAATTCCGGTTTTAAGACCTACCTTCCGAATATCTCAAACGATCAACCTTGAAATTAAAATTTAACAAAAACCGGTAACTTGTAAAGATGATTTAGGGGTACAGCTCTCTTGGGTGAGGCAGCAGTTCCAATATCTCGTCGATAACTGTTTGCTGACAGGCACCACCGTTTTTGCGGCAAGGATTAAACTAGGGGTCTTTTATACAGAGGACGTGGAGGCGGGATTATGCGAAGAATCAAAGCCATAAGCTGTGTGCCCTGGGTGTTGGGCTTGTGCAGCGCTTGCAGTGCGGATTGGCCGCAGCGGCTTGGTTATCATGTGCTGCAGAACGCCGGGCAATTGCAGTGCCAAAAAGCCATGGCCAACGATTGCGAACGGCGGCAAAGTTACGACGCCTATCAGCGCGAGCGGCAGCAACTCAAGTAGCCGCTAAATACTGTTCAGCAACGACAGTTCCGCCGGATGCGGCAGCATGTAATAGGAGTTGTCGATAAAGTCATCCGGCTCTCTGCGGAAATGATGGCGGAGCAGGGTGAGCGGCACAATCAGCGGCAATAAACCAATCCGATAGTTTTCGATGGTTTCCACCAGTTCCTGTTTGTCGTCACTGTCCAGCTTGTGCTTTAAATAGCCCTGGATGTGTTGCAAGACATTGACATGGTTGCCGCGGGTGGCGACGATTTTCAGACAAGTCATCAAGGCTCCGATATAGGCAGCGGCGGTGTTTTCAATGTCTGCGTTAGTGACGCCGGCAATAATTCTTCCCAGCTCGCGGGCCTGGTTTTGCTCGTGGCTCATCGCGATCAATTTATGTCGGCTATGAAAAGTGATCAAGCCATGCGCTGTTAAACCCTGTTCGCATAAGTCCTGCCAGCGCCGCATGACAAAGACGCGCTGGATAAAGTTTTCTCGCAGGCCGGGATCACCCAGTCGGCCTTCTTCTTCCACCGGCAAGCTAGGGAAAGTGCGCTGTAAATAGTCGGCAAAAATGCCGGTGCCTTGCCGCGCGGGGATGTCGTTTTTATAAATTTTGACGCGGGTCATGCCACAGCTGGGCGAATCTTTTTTCAGAATGTAGCCGCACAAGCCGCCCAGCCAATCGTGTTGCCGGGCGGAGGCCTGTTTCAAGCGTTCCGTCACGTCGAAACTATGATCCTTCACGCCGACGCAACGAATGCCGTCCGGGGTTTCCCGCAACTGTACGCAGGGGCGGGGGATGCCCAAACCGGCTTCGACTTCCGGACAGAACGCTCTAAATTCGAAGTATCGGCCCAGCGTGCGTTCGATGTAGCTGTGATATTTATGCGCGCCGTCGTAGCGCACTTCTTGGCCTAACAAACAGGCGCTGATGCCCACCGAAATTTTCTGCATACTTAATCCTGTTATTGCTTGGGGTGTTGGTCAAAAATCAGTTTGTCAGTGGCAAAACCCAGGGTTTTGGCTTGTTCAATTAAATCTTTTTGGATGCTCGGTTCCAACTCCGGGCTGCGGGCCAGTATCCATAAATAATCGCGATCCGGGCCGGCGATCATCACATAGCTGTAAGTGGTTTTATCCAATGCAATGATGTTATACGCCCCGTAAAACGGTCCAAAGAAAGACACTTTCAGGCGACCGATGTCCGGTTTGTCGATGAAGTAAGCTTTGCCTTCGGCGATTTTTCGTTGGCCTTGCTCGGCGTCGTAGCCGCTGTTTAACACTTTGACGCCGCCGTCATCGCGCAGGCTGTATTCCGCGCTGATGTCCGTCAGGCCGCGCTCGAAGCTGTGATCGAGGCGGGCGATTTCGTACCAGGTGCCCAGATAGCGGTTCAATTCGAAGCCGTCTATCACTTTCACGCCTTCCGGGATGTCGGTGCAGGCGCATAGCAAGCTCAATAATAATATGGGTAGATAACGCATGGTTTACTCCGCTGGCGCCGGGGTATTGCCCAGGGCTTTGAATTGGGCTTTGATTAGCTGGCTTTGTAAGCCGTGGTCAACTCTTGGCCGAGGGTAGTCGCCGGCTTGCGGATGCTTTTCCCATTTGTGGATGACTTCTGCCGGGAAGCGTTGCAACTCCGGAATCCAGGTCTTGATATACACACATTGCGGATCGAACTTTTTCTGCTGTAGCCAGGGATTGAATATCCGGAAATACGGTTGCGCGTCGCAGCCGGTGGACGCAGCCCATTGCCAGTTACCGTTGTTGACGCAAGGGTCGTAATCCAGCAAGCGTTGCGCGAAATAGCGTTCGCCCCAGCGCCAGGATACGTGTAAATCCTTGACCAAAAACGATGCAACTATCATCCGCAAGCGGTTATGCATCCAGCCGGTCCGGTTCAATTCGCGCATGGCCGCGTCCACAATCGGAAAGCCGGTTTGGCCGTTGGCCCAAGCGAAGAAATCCTCTTGGCCGTTGCGCCACAGCAAGCCGTCGTAACGCCTGTCAAAGGCGTGACCGAATACATGCGGAAAATGAAAGCCGATATGGGTGAAAAAATCCCGCCAATACAACTGCCGGATCAAGGGGTGGTCGGGATCGAGCTCGGCTTGGATGCTGTAAAAAGCCTCGCGTACCGAGCAACAGCCGAATTTTAAATAGGCCGAGAGCTGGCTGGTGGCGGCCATGGCCGGAAAATCGCGAACGGCAAGGTAGTTTTTGCAGTTGCCGATGATGGCTAATCGGGCCAATGCCGCTTGCCTGCCACCGGGCAAGGCGTTTTGGTGCGGCTGCTGCAGCTGCTGTATTACTTCCGGTTTGTGTCCGGCATAGGCTTTTGCCGATAGTTTACCCGCTGCCAAGCCTTGCGGAGCCGATACCGGCTGGATCCGGGCTTGCCGATGAAACGCGGTGAATACCTGATAAGGCTTGCCGTTGCTTCTTAAACCTTGCTCGGGTTCGGTCAGTAGCAGATCGGCTTGGCTGTGAAAAGCCAGATGCTGTGTTTCGCATTGTTCGCGCAGCTCGTTGTCCCGTTGCCGGCTGAACGGGCTGTAGTCGCGATTGACAAATACCGCTTCGATGCCTAAGTCCTGCTGCAAAGGCTGGAGCAGATGCGCCGGCTGAGCGTTGAAAATGTACAGCAGGGCGCCTTGCTGTTGCAGTTGTTGCTGCAAATCGCTCAGCGACTCCAGCATGAATTGCAAGCCCGGCGTGCTTTGGTAAGGATGGGTTTGGATTTGCCGGGGATCGAAGATAAAGCAGGCAATGACTTGCCCGGACTGGTTTAGTGCGGCGTTCAGAGCGGTGTTATCTTCCAGGCGTAAATCGCGGCGGAAAATGAACAGCGAGGTTTTGTAGGTTTTTTTTTGCCATCGGCTCAACAGTCGCCCCAATGAATAATCATTTGTTGGCAATTAAACAGAATATTGGGGTAATACTGATAAATCACCCAGCGCAGCAGCAAATCGAAATATGCCGCTACCGTCATCAGGCGCGCCACGGCGGCCCAAACTCTGCTGGCGCCTTTGTCCGAGCAACGCCACACGGCGCCGGTCCAGTAAATCAGCGGCATCGCCATAATAATATGGATGGTCACCCAGCTGGCGACGGTGAAGTTGCCTTCGTTAATTCGGTAGTCGATGAAAAACAATACGGCGTTGTACAGGATAAAAAACGGGTAAAACGCATCTTTTAAGCGCAGATAACCCAGCCAGCTCCATTGCAGGTAAAAATACAGCGTGGCCGGCGTGCGTTCTTCCCATTCCTGGGCGGGTGAGGGCGTCAGATAAAATACCAGCGTGCCCAATGCCAGCGCGACCAACAGCGCTTCGTACCAGGTGACGAACGAGGTAAAGGCAAATAGCAGGGAAAGACTGTCGATCAACATAAGAATGCCCGTTTTTATATCTAGGGTTTATGCAAAATATCGCGCAATGCGGTATCCAGCTGTGAATATTTAAATGCAAAGCCCTGGGCCAGTAACCGCTCCGGCAGAACACGCTGGCTGCCCAAGACTAGCGCCGCCATTTCGCCCAGCAATAATTTAAGGGCCGCTTCCGGCAGCGGCAGGAGCAGTGGCCGCTGAAGCACGCTGGCTAGGCTGACGCTGAATTGTTGGTTGCTGACCGGTTCTGGAGCTGTGGCATTGTAGGGGCCGCGCATTGCCGGTTGATCTAGCATCGCTTCGACGATAGCCAGCCAGTCGTGCAGATGTATCCAGGACATCCATTGCTTGCCATTTCCCATGCGGCCGCCTAATCCCAAGCGAAACGGCAACAACATGCGTTTCAGTATGCCACCATTATCACCCAGCACCAAGCCGGTGCGTATCAGGCAGACCCGACTGCCGAATTTTTCCGCCGCTAAGGCTGCCGATTCCCAATCCGCGCACAACTGCTGGGAAAAATCGGCAATGCTCGCGCTACTTTCAGTCAGAAACTTATCGCCTTGATCGCCGTAAATGCCGATAGCGGAACCGCTTATCAGCACAGGCGCGGGCTGCGCGGAGGAGGCTATCCAGGCCACCAACTGCTCGGTCAGTTTAATCCGGCTATCGCGCAGCAACTGCTTGCGCGCCTCCGTCCAGCGTTGGTCGAAAATGCCGGCCCCCGCTAAATTGACTATCGCTTTAAACGTGGCGGCATCCGGTAAATCGGCTACGGAACTGACCGCTTGCACGCTGTTGCCGAAAGTAGCGGCGACTTTTTCGCGGCTACGACTCAGGACCGACACTGCGTAGCCTTTTTGTATAAGCTGTTTGGCCAGTGCACTGCCCAGGAAGCCGGTGCCGCCGCTGATTAAAATCGAATTTGTATTCATAAGTTCTGCTCCGGAAACTACTGACAACCAACTGCATCGCCGACTATGGGATTGCTGGCTTAATCGGCTTCGGTATCGATGGAAGTGCGGCCTTTTGGAATCATCATTTGACTTAATTGCTTGTTTTTAATCCAGATTACTGCGCGAAAACCCAGCAGCATAAATATCAGGAGCAAATAGAATAAAGGCTCTGCAAGGTTACCTTTAAGCTGCCAGAAATAATGAATCATTGCCGCACCGGCGGCGATATAAATAAATCGATGCAGTTTTTTCCAGCTCTTGCCCAAGAGTTTTTTGGATGCTTTGGAAGAGGTAATCCCCAATGAAAAAACAATGATATAGGCAATTAATCCAAACCAGATATACGAGCTTTCGAGAATATCGATACCGATCATTCGCCAGGCAAAAACCTGGTCTACCGCTAAATAAACTAGGACGTGCAGGCTGGCGTAAAAAAAAGCGAATAAACCGAATAGTTGCCGATACTCGGTCATGCCGCGCCATTTTGTGACAGTTTGCACGGGAGTAATGGCTAAGGTTATCCATAGAAATCGCAAGGCCCAATCGCCTAAACGAATATGCAATGCCTGCATTTGATTTGGGCCCAGATTATCGAAGGCAATATCGAACACTATCCAAAGCAGCGGGATAATGGAAACCGCGATGGTTAAAGGCCGCAAATTATTAATTGGCATAATCATTAGAAAAAATGCCTCAAATCCATGTCACGATACAGGTGAGCGACCTGTTCCCCGTAACCATTGAATAATTCGGTTTGCCGACGCGGGGTAAAAAAGCCGCTGCCCAATAATCGCTCGCTATTTTGGCTCCAACGCGGATGCGGTACATCAGGATTGACGTTGGCGTAAAAGCCGTATTCGTTGGGGGCAAACTTGTTCCAACTGCTAATCGGCGGTCTTCTCAGCAGTTCTATTTTGACGACGGCCTTGATGCTTTTAAAGCCGTATTTCCAGGGCACTACCAAACGCAGCGGCGCGCCGTTTTGCTTGGGTAAAATGTCGCCATACATACCCACCGCCAGTATGGTCAAGGGATGCATGGCTTCGTCGATACGCAAACCTTCGACATAGGGCCAATCCAGCATGGCCTTGCCGCGTTGCTTGGGCATGGTGTCCGGTTGTTGAATCGAGGTGAGCTTTACGAATTTGGCGTTTGATAAAGGCTTGGCGGCTTTCAGCAAATCGCCCAGCGCAAAGCCCACCCAGGGTACTACCATGGACCATGCTTCGACGCACCGGAAACGATAGATGTATTCCTGTAAGGTGTGCCGGCTCAGAATATCTTCCAACTGGTATGTGCCGGGTTTTTCCAATTCACCGCCGATCTCCACGGACCAGGGATCTATGCGCAGGCTTTGAGCCAGACTGGCGGGGTCTTCTTTGTTAAAGGCAAATTCGTAGTAGTTGTTGTAATTTTTTGCGGCTGCCGCCGGCGTCACCACTAACTCAGGCGCTGAGAACGGGCTTTTGGGTACGGCGCTCCAAAGTGGTTTTGAGTCGTCGGCCCAGCCGGTGCGGATGCTGGTGCCGGTCAGCATCATCGCCGCCATCGCTTTGATGAGGGTGCGGCGTTGCTGAAAAACCAGCGGATCGGTAATTTCACTGCCGGGGATATTTTTTATTGTTTTTATAATCATGGCTTGATTACCGGTAACTTATAGAAGAAGTTCCATTACTTTTTGCCTTTCGGAATCCAGCCCATCAATTGGCGGATTTTACGTTCGGTAATAAATGCCAGAGAAAACAATTGAATAAAATTCTCGGCCTCAATCAAATCCAATCCTATATTGGCGGGTACCAATTCCTTGCGGGTTCCAAACATCCGGTCCCAAATCGCCAGCACTATGCCGTAATTGCTGTCATGTTCCGAACGCAAAGTGGAATGGTGAGTGCGGTGCAGGGAAGGGGTGATAATAATTTGGGATATGGCGGTTTCGTTGGGGACGCGAATGTTGCCGTGATGAAAAAAGATGAAAAATAACTCGATAATTTCGATGGAAAGCACTAGATAAGCATCGACGCCGATTACTACCACGAATATACATTTGTAAATTATTTCCAGAAATAAATCGAAAACATGAAACCTAAAACCGGTGGAAACGTTAAAGCATTTATCGCTATGGTGGATTTTATGAAAGCGCCATAAGTACTCGGACCGATGGCTGGCGTAATGCCACAGGTAAATGGCCAGATCAAAAAAAGCAAACGCCAGAATCCATTTAAGCGGACCGTTACTCAGGCCGCTTAATAATCCGTAACTGGCGAATTGTTGCGCTACCAGAAATAAGGATGAGGCTCTGAGCGCGGTTAAAATTAAATTGTTGACCAAGAAAGCCGTAGTATTGGTGACAAACGACTCTTTATAGGTTTTGGCCGGGAATGGACGATAAGGTTTGGTTTTTTCTATGACCAGCAACAACACGAAAGCCAGTATCGCTAATCCGAATAAGGCTTCGTTAAAAAACAGGCTACTGTCGCCTTGGCTATTTGCAGTGGTGTTCATGGAAGTCCCCAATAATCATATATTTACTGATTGGTTTTTTAATTTCCTTGAATAGCATTTAATAAGGTAGTCAATTCCTTTATTTCGTTATTGGCATTTATTTGTTGGGTAATGTCGTATTGCACGCCCAGATAATAAATGACTCTATTTTTCTTATCCAATAGCGGGGTTATTTTCAAATGATTGTGGAATAAAGTGCCGTCTTTTTTATAGTTTCTTAAGGTGACTTCCACTGTTTCGTGGTTTTTCATGGCTTCCACAATTTTAAAACGCGCATCTTGCTCTCTGTCTTCACCTTGCAAAAACCGGCAGTTGTGGCCGATGATCTCGTCATGACTGTATCCGGTTAAACGTTCAAATGCCTTATTGGCATAGATAATCGGCGCGTCTTCAATGTCAGGGTCGGCTAGCGTCACGCCGTTTACACATTCGTCCAAAATAGCGGAAAGTACTTGCGGAATCAGTCCGCTATCTTTTTCAACAATAAAAGCCATGGTTAAACTCCGGGTTTTATAATAATTATGAGTTTGTAAATGCTAGTTGCATTCTACTAATATTAAATTCCTGATGTTTTCGACGGTGTTTTCCGCACCGTCTTCAATCGCGCAACGAATTAATTTTTCAAAAGGCCGCATGAACACCTCCAACTCCAAGAACTCAAAACGAAACGTCAAGCGGGTAGGTTGACGATCTTCCTGAACGGCTTCGAGCAGATAGCTGTGTTTGTAAGGTTGGGTCAACCCTTGAAAGATCAGCTTGGATTTGGGTTGATATTCAGTAATTTCAAAAACCGATTCTATTTCGCCGTTGTTGTCGTTACGAATTTGCTTGGCCTTGGCGCCGATGAATACTTCCTTGCCGTCGAGCGGTTCAAAATCGACTACTTCCACAGCCCATTTCGGATAGTTTTCAAAAAAATTTTCACCAACATAATGAAAAACATCGTCAACAGGTTTGTCTATATCGATGCAGGCCTCGCCGGCAATGGGCTTGTGTGAGTCAAACGGAAATTTGATGTGCATTTGATGTTCCCCCCTCGCGGAGCTTTCTTCTCAGCGTTGTTATTATTTTTCTGGACACGTAAAGCCAATAAAAAAACGGTATTTAAATCTGTGCAATTAAATCACCGTCAGGCGCTTCGGCTTTTTATGTCTAATTCTAGCCCGCTTTCTACCGGAAAATTACCAATCTCTAGTTTTGCTGGTGGCGCATGGCCGCGCAGCCGCCATAAAGCAGGTGCGATAAGCCCGAATAAATAAATAATTGCCGGTAGTTTTCGTCGATTTCAATTTGATTAATCGAGCAGTAAAACTCCAGGGAGCCAATTAATAGCAGCAGAAAAACCCCTAACGCCGCTAATGCTTCCGGGCTGTTGCTTAATTTATAAAAACTGTACGCTGCGATTTGGATTAAGCACAAATAAAACATCATTAACCGCATATTGTTTGCCAATGGACCGTACAAGTCGCTGTTATCTTCAAAAAACAGGGTATTGCCGAATATGGTGGCTGCACCGCTGATCAATAATAAAATCACCGCTACATTAAAATTAATCTGCAACAACAATTGCAGGAAATTCATGGTTTTTGTGGTTATCGATTGAGTATGCATATTGCTACCTCTGAAAAAAAGATACCCTCCAGGAGTACAGCGTTTGGAGGGTACATAGAGGAGGACTTTTAGGACGCCAATATTTGTCCTTGATCCAGGTGACCACCGGTTTCTTCGTTTATCGAGTCTTCAATCTCTTCAAACGATTTTGGTTCTTCTACTTCGGGTTCCGGTGGTGCAAGTTTTTTACCTTGTAACAGTTCGTCAATCTGATACTTATCGATGGTTTCCCAATCCATTAAGGCTTGAGCCATGTTGTGCAACACTTCGATGTTTTCTTTCAGAATAGCTTCGGCGCGGTTGTAGTTAGCATCGATCACCGCCCGAACTTCTTCATCAATAGTTTGGGCCATCTTTTCAGACATTGGTTTGGACTGCGGGCCCATGTAGCCGCCTTCGCTGTCGCCGTAATCCATCGGGCCTAAACGGTCTGATAAACCCCACTTGGTGACCATGTTTCTAGCCAATTGCGTAGCCCGCATGATGTCGTTGGACGCTCCAGTGGTGACCTTGTTTTTACCGTAAATCAAGGCTTCTGCTACCCGGCCACCGAACAAACTGGCGATCTGGCTTTCCAACTTATCCTTGGAAGCGCTGTACTGGTCGCGCTCCGGCAAGAACATGGTGATACCCAATGCGCCGCCGCGCGGCATGATGCTGACTTTGTAGACAGGATCATGCTCGGGCACGTTGCGGCCGACGATGGCGTGGCCGGCTTCGTGGTAAGCCGTCATCAACAAGTCTTCCTTAGTCATGACCATGGTGCGTTTTTCCACACCCATGATCATTTTGTCGCGGGCTTTATCCAAATCGTTCATGGTCACGACGCGCTTTTTGTTACGAGCAGCAAACAAAGCGCCTTCATTGATCAGGTTGGCCAATTCGGCACCGGAAAATCCGGGTGTGCCGCGGGCCAGATCGTTGATGTTCACGTCTTCGGCCAGCGGGACTTTGGCGCCGTGCACTCTTAAAATTTGCTCGCGGCCTTTGATGTCCGGTAAACCGACTTGAACTTGACGGTCGAAGCGGCCCGGTCTCAACAAAGCCTTATCGAGCACGTCAGCGCGGTTGGTCGCGGCGATGACGATGATGCCTTCGTTGCCGCTGAAACCGTCCATTTCCACCAGCAATTGGTTGAGCGTTTGTTCGCGTTCGTCGTTACCGCCGCCGATACCGCTGCCGCCCCGTTGCCGGCCCACAGCGTCGATCTCATCAATAAATATGATGCAGGGTGCGCGCTTTTTGGCTTGTTCGAACATGTCTCTGACCCTGGAGGCACCGACACCGACGAACATTTCCACGAAATCCGAACCCGAGATGGAGAAGAACGGCACGCCTGCTTCGCCGGCAATCGCTCTGGCTAACAAGGTTTTACCGGTACCCGGAGGGCCGACCATCAGCACGCCGCGCGGAATTTTGCCGCCCAAGGCTTCGTACTTGCCCGGATCTTTTAGAAAGTCGACCATTTCCACGACGTCTTCCTTGGCTTCTTCCACGCCAGCGACGTCGGTGAAGCGCACCTTGATCTGGTCTTCAGCCATCAATTTGGCGCGGCTTTTACCGAAACCCATCTGGCCGTCTCGCCCGCCCATCGCGGCCTGCTTGCGCATGAAATACACCAGCACCATGATCAGCAGCAGGGTAGGCGCCCAAGAGATCAGAATATTCATCAAAGTCGAGGGTTGTTGGGGCTTCTCAACTTTGATTTTCACGCCGTATTCCAGCAACTCGTCGATCATTCTTGAGTCGTTGGGGTTGTAGGTCGCAAAGCGCGTACCGTTCTGGCGTTGGCCGTCAACGTAGTTGCCGTCTATCACCACTTCCGTAACCACTTTGTTACGCACGTCTTCGATAAAGTCGGAGTACGAAATTTCATAATGCGGATCGTATTGCGGCATGTTGCGGTTCATCACCGCCGACACCACCAACCCTGCAACGATCAGGATGGAGAGAAAAATAAACATTTTTTTCATGATAGCTGTCTCCTAACTTACTTTTCGCTGGAGAAGTATTTGAAAAAGTCGGAGTTTGGTTTTAACACCAAAGTATCCTGAGTTTTTTCAAATGAGGTTTGGTATGCCTGCAAGCTGCGGTAGAACGCATAAAACTCGGGGTTTTTACCGTAGCTTTTTGCGTAAATTTCCGCGGATTGCGCATCACCGCGACCGCGAATGCTTTCCGCATCGCGCTGGGCATTGGCAACTATCACGTGTTTTTGCTTATCGGCTTCCGCACTTATTTGCTCGGCACTTTCGGCGCCTTGCGAACGGAATTCTCTGGCGACCCGCTCGCGTTCGGCGCGCATCCGTTGGTACACCGAGCTGCTGACTTCCGGCGGCAGATCGATGCGTTTGACGCGAATGTCGATCAATTCAATGCCGAACTTTTCGGCGGCCGGCGCTAATTTAGCCAGTAAGGTTTGCCTTAGTTCGTTGCGGTCTTCGGAGATCAATTGCTTGATGGTCCGTACACCGAACTCGCTACGCATAGCGTCTTTCATGATTTGGTCCAGGCGTAGATTGGCTTGAAACTCGTCGCCGCCGACCGTGGTGTAAAAGAGACCCACATCACCGATTCGCCATTTGACGAATGAGTCAACAATAACGTTCTTCTTCTCGGAGGTAAGAAAACGCTCGGATTTGGCATCCAAGGTCAGCACACGCGCATCAAATGTACTGACGTTATTGATGATGGGGGTCTTGAAATGTAGCCCGGGGGTGTAGTCGGACGTGACCATTTCCCCGAGGCGAAACAGAATGGCTTTTTCGTTTTCTTTGACGTAAAAAAACCGACATATAGGCCAGTACACACAGGGTCAAACCGGCCGGAATTAAAACTTGGGTGGTTTTGCTGCTCATGGTTTGCTCCTGCTAGGACGTAATTCGTTGCCGGTTGATTTACGAACGCCGTTTTTGTCAGCGTTGTGTGGTTCTGCGCTAACTTCCGGTTCCGTATGGCTGGCAGCGGGCTGCGCATGTTGAGTCATGGTTTGCGGCAAGGGCATATACATCATCGGGCTGGATTGATCTTCGTTCAGCATGATTTTATTGGTGCTGCTGTACAGCTTTTCTTTGGCTTCCAGGTACAAACGCTTGCGGGTGATGGCTGGGCTTTTTTCGTATTCCACCAGTAATTGATCGAAACGCTCGGTTTCGCCTTTGGCTTTGGCGACTTTCTCGGCTTCGTAAGCTTCCGCTTCTTGAATAATCCGGGATGCGGCGCCGCGCGCTTTCGGAACCACTTCGTTAGCGTAGGCTTCGGCTTCGTTTATCAGGCGTTGCTTATCTTCCCTGGCCCGAATCGCGTCTTCAAAGGCGCCTTGCACTTCTTCGGGAGGTTGTGCATCCTGCAAATTGACACTGGCAATGCTGATGCCGGCTTTGTAAGCATCCATGGCTTCCTGGATTTGTTCTTTAATCTCGGCGACGATTTGGCTACGGCCTTCGGTTAACACGAAGTCCATATTGTTGCGGCCAATCACCGCCCGCTCCACGCTTTCAGTCAGTTGTTTCAACGTATTTTCGTTGTTTTTGACATTGAACAAGTAGTCTCGGGCGTTATTGATTTGATACTGCACAGCCAGACGCACGGTAATAATGTTTTCGTCGGCGGTCAGCATTAGCGATTCCTGCGGAATCACAGATGATTTGTTCACCCGGCTGGCGTCGGTGTAGCCCACTTCGATAAACCGTTGCTGCTCTACGTTGACATTGGCGACGCTTTCGATTGGCGCCGGAATATGCCAGTGTGGGCCAGGCATGGTGGTTTCCGAATAGGCGCCAAAGCGGCTTACCACGCCTCGATTGCCTTGGTCCACGATGTAAACCCCGCTGGCCAGCCAGACGACGGTCAATGTACCACCCACGGCGGCGGCGATGTTGGTTAACGAAAACATACTTTTATGATCGTTGAAGAAGTCGCCCGCTTTGCTAGAGACGTGCTTCCACTGCTTATCCAATTCCAACTTCCAGTCGGACTGCGGCGTTTGCTTACTGGTGTTTTGTTTTTCTGATGACATAATCACTCCTCTTGTAGTGTTAGCCTGACCTGGGTCAATGATTGTTATTGTTAGCCGTCCTTGGGTTCGAGAAATAGCATAAGGTCAAAGCCAAATTGTTGTTTCAGTTTTTTTTAATGCTTCATTTTGAATTTGCCTGACTCTCTCCCGAGTAACATGCAGCTGATCCGCTACTGCCTGCAAGGTCATTTCCGTGTGATCGCGCAGACCGAAACGCATGGTTAAAATCGCCGCCTGTTTTTCAGGTAGCGAAGCAACTGCTTTGTCGACATATTGAGCCAGATCCTGATCAATTAGTTCATCGAGTGGCAGACTGAATTGATGCTGCTGCATTTTTGCCATCAATTCCAGGTTATCGTCATCATCTCCTATAGACGCATCCAAAGAATGCGTGGCCTGATAGTAGCTGCTGATGGTTTTAATCTCTTGCTCGGATAAATCGCAAGCCAGTTTTAATTCTGCGATGCTCGGCCAGCGCTCATATCTAAGGTAGCAACTACGCATAGCTTCGAATACGGTGGCGGCTTTTTCGGCCAAGGCGACCGGCAAACGCACAATTTTTTCTTGTTTGACGATCAGACGGGATATGGCCTGTCTTATCCAATAAATAGCGTAAGTGGAAAAGCAGATGCCGCGATCCGGGTCGAATCTGTCTACTGCTTTGATCAAGCCCACCAAGCCTTCCTGCATCAAATCTTCAAAGCTCAGGTTACTGGTTTTGTACTTGTGCGCCACGAACGCCACTAAGCCGGTGTTGGCGGAGATCATTTCCTGGCGCAAGCTTCTTAATTCCCGTTTGGCTTTGCCCAAGCGTTTTTTGAAATCTGCGCCGTCTTCTGTGTCCGTGGTCAATATGCTCTCTGCTTGCGCCGCACTGTCCAACAAAAATACCGGTAACAAGTGCAGGCTGTACAACAAGCGATTGACTGAACGGGCGATCAGGGATTGCTGGGCAAACTCCGAACCCATAAGTTGTACAACATTCTCGGCTTGTACAACTTTGCCCTGTCCGTTATTCTCACCCCAAGCAAGTTGATGGGGTCTGTTGGCTGTCTCGGTATTGACCAGTAACTGCAGTAGCCTTTTATAGTCTTCCGAGTTCTTGGCTAATATCAGATCCGAGGAGTCCACTCCCGAATCAAGGTCGTGCAAGAACCTGTTAATTATCAAGGCGTTGGTTTGCTTGTTCTCAAGCAATAACGCTAGCAGATTCTGCCTGGCCTGTTCAACTTGAACGGCAAGTGAGTTAGGTTGGGATTCTGTTATCGAATCCATCTCGCTATCAATTGGCAATGCGGCTAAGTTGGACATAATCAATTCACTTGGTTATTTAAGTTGTTGGCAAATAACTTACTAGAATGTAGAATGTTTGTCAAAGTATTTTCTATACAAAAGTTGAACAATGTACTCAATTAAAGCGATTACCTCCTTAACCGGATTAACAGCGGAAACACTAAGAGCCTGGGAACGTCGCTACGCCTGCATCATGCCGGCGCGGAACAGCACGGGTCGGCGTTTCTATTCGCAACAGGATTTGGAAAAATTGACGCTATTGGTCAATCTGACCCGAAAGGGCCATCCTATCGGCAAGCTGGCGACCTTGGACAACCAGCAACTACAAGACTTTCAGAAGCAAGTCAGCGTACAACCGGCGAAAGAACAATCGCCGCTATTGGTGCAGATCATCGATTCGTTGAAGCAATACAGAATCGAACGCTGCGAACAGTTGCTGAAGAAGGCTCTGATTGCTGCCGAGCCCTTGGACTACGCCAGAGACATTTTGTTGCCTGCCTTGCAAACAGTGGGCGAACTTTGGCATGACGGAAAGTTGAACATCGCCCAGGAACACATGTTTTCCAGCTGTATCAAGCGGATTGTGTTGAGCATGGTCAACAATTTGCACCACCACTCAAAAAACAATCCGGGCATGCTGTTCGCCACGCCGAGCGGCGATCCGCACGAGTTTGGCATATTGGTGAGCTGCCTAATTGCCGCTAACCAGGGATACAACTGTTACTACTTGGGTGCCGATCTGCCAGCCAAAGATATTATCGAGGCTTGTCAGCATTTGAAGCCGGACGTCATAGTCATGGGCTTGGTCAAGACGCCGCCGGAGCAAGTGACCCTTGACGAACTACAGCTGATCATAGATTCGGTCAGCAGTGAGCCCACCCAGGTATGGTTGGGCGGCAGCGGCGCTTATTTTTATTACACGCAATTGCAAAATGATTTAAGCCACTGCGAGTTGATTACCGATATTGATCATTTCAACGCCAAGGCCCAGCAACAGCAGTTGTCCAACTGAATGACAGGTTAAACTCAGGCAGCGGACTCGCGAGGCTGCTTACCGAGCTTGGCTTGGGCCTTAATCTCTGAGTCCTTCGGCTGCGCTCAGGAGAGCCTTGTCGAAAGATATGCCAGATCAGGCGTCGACAGACTCAGCCCCAATGGTGTACCCGTGTTAAACAAGGCCGAATTAATAGCTGAAGGACTTTGCGCTTCCGGCAGATGCCGGAATGACAAATTTTCACCTGTCCTCCATAATCAAGCCACGGCAAGTTTGCCCAAATTTCCTGTCAGTTGCTTTTGCCAATTCAAATCATGAACGAGATTACTTACGACATCGATAGTTTACTGATCGCCTGTGTGTTGCTGGTATCCATGGCGCTCACTATCGAACTGGGTTATCGCTTGGGTTTACGGATTAAACCTAAGGTGGATGATAATTTCAAAGCCCATGTCAATTCGATCTCCGGGTCTTTACTAGGCATTCTGGCATTGCTGCTGGGGTTTACCTTCTCCTTGTCCTTACAGCGTTACGATAGTCGTAGCGAGGCGGTGGTCGACGAAGCCAACGCTATCGGCACCGCTTATTTGCGCGCGCAATTATTGCCGAAGCCGGTCAGTGCAGAAGTCAGCAGCTTAATACGCAACTACCTGGATTTGCGGGTAAGAACCGGCACTGTCGATCTCACTCAGCGTGGGCAGAGGGAAGCGCTGATCGCCGAGGCCGGACGCATGCAAGCGAAGCTTTGGGATTACGCCCGGCAAGTGAATGAACAGGCACCCAGTCCGGTGACCACCGGTTTGTTTATCCCCGCCTTGAACGATTTGATCGATAATTTTGGCAAACGCGATGCCGAGGTGAAGCGGCATGTACCCGAGTTGGTGCTGGCCCTGTTGTACGTCACCTTTGTCATGAGCGGAGCATTGGTGGGTTATACCAACGGTCTGGCCGGACATCGCACATCGTTCGTCACTTACATCATGGTCTGGTTGATTGTGGTCATGGTGTTCATTATTCTGGATTTGGACCGGCCGTATCGGGGCGTAATCCGGGTGAGTCAGCAGAGCATGATCGATTTACAGACTGCTGTTCACGCCACCGACAAGATCGACAACCCGCGTTGATTTGGCAGGTTGGACCTGGATAAGCTGCGCTTGGTCTAGGCTCGTTGTTTGAGCCAATACAGCGCATATATCCCGGCAATCAAGGAATATATGCTCAATTCGGTTTTCAGGTCGTCAAGCTGCTCGGAGGTCTTGCTATGCAGCACCGGCAAGGTATTCGCGGGAATTACGTTTTCTGAAAATGACTGCGGCTGAGCGTTAACGCCATTCGCACTAAGTAAATTCAACATCAAAATGCCGGTTATTATAATTATTTTGCGCATCGCTGACTCCTCTCGATAAATATTGTATCGATATAGTATCGATACAATATTTATTGTGCAAATAGTTTTTATGAGGGTGGTACGAGAACAAGCTTTGGCTGACTTTGGCTTGCCTAATCCTCCAAAATAGCCAAGCTGCCGAACATTTGGCCCTGGGTTTAGGAATATGGTTAACGACGGCTGCAAAGCAAAAATCGCGGTAGCAAGTTTGATGCTTTTGGTGGTATTTGCCGCCAATCTGCCGGCAAAAGAGCGCGCCGATGCCGGTCAGCATAAAAAGCCGGTACGCAATATGCCGGACATTGATGTTACCGATGTCGGGACTATCGATATAGAACAAGAGACTAATATCTTCAGCTCGGCAGCCGTTGCTAATCTGTCGGCAAATTACGGTTTGGCATCCGGTTGGGACTAGGGCTTGAGTTTGCTGAACGGGCAATTTGCGTCCACTGCCGCGTCTTCAGTGTCTTTTCAGCCTAACGTGATGCTGAACGTGGAAAAACATTGGCTGGCGCACGATATGCAACTCATCGCCGGTACCCAGAGCGGTCTTGGCTTGTTGACGCAAGCTACCGTATTTATGAATTTTTCCTACCTGGAATATCAGCGACATTTCCCGAATTGGGACACGGATCTGGATACAGGTCTTTATTATGCCAATGCGGCTTTGGCGGGCTTTCAGAGCGTAGGTCTGCATGTGAATATGGAAGCGCCGTTGTTCGACAAGTGGCGGATCAATGGCGATTATTTATCCGGCAGCAATGCTTTGGGGGCGGCGACGGTCAAATTGCTATATCCCGTCGTCGGCGACTGGCGTTTGGGTTTGGGCGTTCAGCGGCCTAATGTTTATGCCGGCGATCATTGGGTGGGATTGGTGGGTATTTATTGGCATTAAACAAATAGTGCCTGCAATTGCGGGGATGCAATTCTCCTTAACCCGTGTCTTTCTCCCACGAACTCTGCAAATAAAGCGCCTCAACCTTTTGCCTCGCCCACGGCGTTTTACGCAAAAACTTCAGACTGGAGCTAATACTGGGGTCTTTGGCAAAGCAGTTGATGTCGATGCGGTTGGCCAATTCCGCCCAGTCATATTTTTCTACCAAACGGGTCAGTAGCGTTTCCAGCGTGATGCCATGCAACGGATCTTGCTTGCCGGTTTTAGTCATCGGCAGCTTCGCCAGCGTTGGTTTCGGCCTTTTTCACGCGAATCCGGTTGCCGTCCATTTCCAGACCATTCAGGGTCTTGATGGCGGCCTTGGCTTCGCCGGCTTTGGGCATCTCTACAAATCCAAAGCCTTTCGAGCTGTGGGTGTCTTTATCCATCACCAGCGAACAGGACTGCACGCTGCCGTGTGCCGCGAACATGGCCCGCAATTCGGCTTCGGTCGTGGTGCGGGGAAGATTGCGTATCAGTAATTTCATGGGTTTACTTGTTTATGCTAAAGGCCCGCAACTATACAACTTATCGGATTAGGCTTTTATGCTAAATACGCCCTGTGCGGCAATTGCTTGAGGTTTTGTCGCTTACGCGACAATCAATTGCTTAGTCAACGCGCGGCGATAGGGCTTATTTGCGCGTAAACCCGACAATTCGCCGAGTTTGGCGGGCTAAATGGCGGCCGATTAGCGTGGTGCGATTATTGCTGCAAAGTGGTTTTCCATTTCCGGATCTTTACTATGCGCTACGAACCCTACCAAGAAGAATATGATGCGGCTCAATCCATGAGCGATGAAGATCTGTTGGAATATTTTATGTATCGCATCGTCGAAATGGACGAAGTCTGGGGCTTGAATGAAAGCCGGCAATGGATCTTGCGGGTGGTGGACGGCCACGAAACCTTGCCGGTCTGGCCGTACCGGCGTTACGCCGACGAGGCGGCGGTCGGCGAATGGGAAAACATGATAGGCGTGGCGGAAACGCTGGATTTTTTCATGTACCAAATCTTGAACAAGCTGACCGCACAGGGCGTATTAGTAGAAATCATGCCCCGAAAAGCGGCGGCCGGCTGTCTGATCAGTCCGCAACGCTTGTTTAGTTTTCTGGAAGGTATGCGCGATTCGCGCGACTTTGTGCTGGACGATTAACGCCGTAATCCAGAGCCTGACCGAGCTTGCGGCACGTGGGAGCACCGATATTGCGGCCGCGCTAATTAGTCACCAGCAAAACCCGCGTTGGCGTTCAGTAAAGTATCGATCCCTTTAAAAATGTTAGAGTAAACACCTGCTAATCGGTCTTTAGAGGTGTTATGCACTATTGGGATTTCTCCGGCGCTAGGTATTCGGCGGCTTGGCTATTGCTGGCTAGCTTGGTGTCCAGCGGGACCCAGGCCGATGTTTATCGTTTGTCGATCTCGGAAAAATCGATCAATCTAATCGGCGAAACCCAGCAGGCCGTGCTTGTGGACCAGGCTTTGCCGGCGCCCACCTTGCATTGGCGGGAAGGCGAGGACGTGACCTTAGAGGTTACTAATCTACTCAAAGAATCCACTTCAATTCACTGGCACGGCATCATTCTGCCTTATCAAATGGACGGCGTGCCGGGCATCAGTTTCGACGGCATTAAGCCCGGCCAGACCTTTACCTATCAATTTAAAATCAAGCAAAGCGGCACCTACTGGTATCACGGCCATTCCGGCATGCAGGAGCAACAGGGTTTGTTCGGTGCGCTGATCATCACCCCGCAACAGGAGCAGCCAACGGTAGATCGCGATTATGTGGCCATGCTGTCCGATTGGCCGCGTGCCGATCCGCAGCGGACCATGGCCCGCTTAAAAAAGCAAAGCGACTATTACAATTTTCAGCAGCGCACAGTGGGCGATTTCTTCGCCGATATTCAACGCTTGGGTTTTTGGGAGACCGTTAGTGATCGGCTGGCCTGGGGGGAAATGCGTATGGAGCCTACCGATCTGGCCGACGTGACCGGCGCCAATTACCGGTTTTTGATCAACGGCCAAACCGCCGAAGCGAAACCGCACTATCTGTTCAAGCCGGGCGAAACAGTGCGTTTGCGCTTTATCAACGCTTCGGCAATGACGCATTTTGATGTGCGTCTGCCGGGTCTGAAAATGACGGTGATTGCCGCCGACGGGCAACCGGTCGAGCCGGTCGATGTGGAGGAGTTTCGGATTGCCGTGGCGGAAACTTATGATGTATTGGTTCAGCCGCAAACCGAACAGGCTTACAGTATTTTTGCCGAAGCGATGGATCGCAGTGGTTATGCCAGCGCGACGCTGACACTTCGCGCAGACTTGCAAGCCACGTTGCCGACAATGCGCCCCATGACCTTGTTGACCTTGGCGGATATGGGCGGCGAGCATGCCGGCCACGCAGTTCATCAAGCATCGGTTCAGCCGACTGCCGACAAGGAACCTGGTCACGCGCATACGGAACACTCGGCGACACCCGTCCCGACCATGACTGAACACGCCGGCCATCAGCATGCCACTGCCGAGGCACCTCAGAATCCGCATGCCGGCCACGTCATGCCAGTGGCTGATGCCAGCGATACCGCCAAACCGTTGAGCTATAGCCAGTTAATCGCCGCGCAACCCAACCATGCGCTAATGGGGCCGCCGGATCGGGAAATCAAACTCAGGCTAACCGGCAATATGCAGCGCTATATCTGGTCGTTCGACGACACCAAGTTTGCGGATGCGGAGCCGATTCGGGTCAAATTCGGCGAGCGGATTCGCTTTACCTATGTCAACGAAACCATGATGAACCATCCCATCCATATCCACGGCCTGTGGCAGTACCTGGACAATGGCAATGGCATGTACAACCCGAAAAAACATGTGATCAACGTCAAGCCCGGCCAGACCGTCAGCGTCGATGTGCCGGCCGACGCGGAAGGCGAGTGGGCCTTTCACTGTCATCTGCTGTATCACATGGATACCGGCATGTTTCGTAAATTGATCGTGGAAAGGGCTGAGCATGAACATCGTTAAAGCCCTGTTCAGTGCTCGCAATTTGTGGGTTTGCTTGGCCTTATTCTGTTCCGTCGCTACTGCGCACGATAGCTCGATGATTTTTAATCATTTCAAGGCCGACAGATTGGAATACGAAGGTAATCAAGACTTGCATCTGTTCAAATGGGACGTGCAAAACTGGACCGGCACCGACGAAAATAAACTGTGGTTGAAATCAGAAGGCGATTATTCCGCCGATCAAAATATCTTCGGCCGCGCCGACTTGCAAGTGCTGTATAGCCGAAATATCGACACGTTTTGGGACTTTCAAATCGGTGCGCGGCGGGCGATAGAACCGGAACGTACTTTCGATGCGGTGATCGGCTTTCAAGGGCTGGCGCCGTATTTTATTGAAGTGGACAGTGCGATGTTCATTAACGAGAAAGGCAACGTGCTGGGGCGATTGACGCTGGGTTACGAAATGCTCTTGACCCAACGCCTGATTCTGCAACCGCGGGTGGAAGTGAATGTCGCTGCAGAAGATATAAAAAATCGCGGCGTCAAGGCCGGCATTACCGAGTTTGAAGCCGGCTTTCGCTTGCGTTACGAGATCGAACGCGAATTTGCGCCTTATCTGGGTATGGACTATGTTGAGGAAGAATCACTCCGCGAGCACCAACACAGTTTACGAGGTGTAGTGGGGGTGCGAGTGTGGTATTGAGGCGTTGCGGATCTGCGTACATTCGGAAAATAATACCCAATTTTCAAGCCTGCAGGGATAGGTAAAATGTCGGCATTGCCAGGAGAAGTTTTGAAACAATCTTTTTACGATTTGAATTATGCTGATTTAGAAGCCGTTATAAAGCAGAATGATTTAAATCAATCGGTAGCAGGTATTCTATTTAATTGGCATTATAAGAAAAAAGAAAGCATGCAATGCCGAGATAATATTTCAAAATCCTCATTGGCTTTTTTTGAAAAACATTTCGATTTTTCCTTGCCGGAAATCGATACCGTGCAACAGTCGTCAAAAGATCGAACAGTAAAATTTCTGTTTAAGCTCAAGGACAACCATAAAGTCGAAACTGTCCTTATTCCGTTTAACAACAAATATTCTATTTGCCTGTCATCGCAGGTTGGCTGCGCCATGAATTGCTCTTTTTGTTTTACCGGCGAACAAGGGCTTAAGCGGAATTTGACTACCAGTGAAATGGTTGGACAATTTCTGCAGGCTTGGCGTTGGTTGGCAAGCAACAGGCCAGGAGAAGAGCGGATTTTAAATATTGTTTTTATGGGGCAAGGCGAACCTTTACATAACTTTGACGCCGTTAAAAAAGCCTGTGAAATTTTTTTATCGCAACGTGGTACGTCAATTGGCGTGCAAAAGATTACGATTTCAACGGCCGGTTATATTCCCGGACTGAAAAGATGGCTCCAGGAAGTGCCCGGCGTGAACTTGGCCTTATCGCTGCATTCACCGTTCACTGAAAAAAGGAATGAACTTATTCCGATTAATAAAAAATATCCGCTCGCTGAGGTATTAACTTATATTGACGCCATACCTTTGCAAAAGAAACAATTTATTACTTATGAGTATATTCTGATAAAAGGTTTAAACGATACTGCGGATGATGCTAAAAAATTGGGCGCGTTACTGCAAGGCAAAAGGGCTTATATAAACTTAATTCCATTTAATGCTTTCCCTGGCTCACGTTACGAGAGTCCTGATCTGATTGAAGTCGAAAATTTTAAGGCAATTTTAGATACCTTTAGAATCCCGACCTTAATAAGAGGCACTAAAGGTGATGATGTATTAGCGGCATGCGGACAACTTAATTCTAAAAATTAAAAAACTCCTCCCTTCAATATTCCGGCAGGATAGCAATATGACAGCTGTACGGACCAGCCACACACATCCGCTGCAGATCGCAGAACTGCGTGCGAGTCCTGCGCATGGAAGGATCGGCATTACTTTCTGCCCCGGCAAGCACGACCACTTTGCTTACACGGGGGCCTGGGAGCGCGACCTCGGTATCGATTTGGATGCCATCGCTGCCTGGGGGGCAAAACTGGTGTTGACACTCGTCGAACCCGCAGAGCTTAAAGCCCTCAAGGTGCCGCAGATCGGGCATGAAATTCGCCGACGCGGCATCGAATGGCGCCATTTGCCGATTGCCGACTTTTCCGTGCCTACTCTGGCTTTCGAACAGCAGTGGGTCACACAAGGCCATGAGATCCGAGAGATGTTGCGCAGCGGCCAAGATGTGCTGGTACATTGCAAAGGCGGCTTGGGTCGGGCGGGCATGATCGCGGCGCGGCTGTTGGTGGAACTGGGCATGGACGCCGAAGAAGCGATCAATGCCGTTCGGCACGTGCGTAAGGGCGCCATCGAAACACCGGCGCAGCTTGCGCTGGTGCGTCGCACTAAACCCATCCCTTAAGCCGGCGCATAACGATGTGTGCCGATACTCCGACTATTGATACCACCACCCTGCAACGGATAGGCGGGCAATTGGGTAGCAATCCAGCAGGCATTTTTCAGGACAGTAACGGTCGACGCTACTACGTGAAAACACTGGAATCTGCGGCGCATGCGCGCAATGAGCTGATCGCAGCCGAGCTCTATCAACTGGCTGGAGCGCCCACTTTGACCTATGTGAGAACAATTGCGGCGGACCAGGTGGCGACAGAATGGGTCGAACTCACCAAAAAATGCATTGCTCATCTGAATGACAGCGAACGCAAACAGGCACGGTACTGGTTCGGTGTGCACGCCTGGACCGCCAACTGGGATGTCGCCGGCTACAATGGCGATAACCAAGGTGTTGCCGGTGGCAAAGTGCTGACATTGGATGTGGGCGGCGCATTGGCCTTTCGGGCTCAGGGCGATCCGAAAGGCAAAGCATTCGGTACCTGCGTCGACGAACTGGAGCTGTTGCGCCGCGATACCGATAACCCGCACGCCGTCAAACTCTTTGCCGAGATGAGCGCCGACGACATCAAGCAGGCCATAAACGTGGTGTTACGGATTCCGGACGAGAAAATCCGCCAAGTCATTCTTGACAGCGGCGGTACCCTGGCCTTGGCTGACAAAATGATTGCACGCAAAGCCGATATGGCAGGGCGCTAGTCTGTTTGTGCGGCAGCGCTAATGGATTGGTTACGAGCGGCAAAAACCCGCCGGTCGCGGTCAACATCCAATTTCATTAGCTAAGACAACTATACCCACGTTATCAAATTAACTGCAGTCACTGGATATTGTGCCAGCAAATCCCCGGCAATATCGCCCAACTTCTTCAACGCCTTTTCTACCCTGTCATTCCAAGGCACCGCGCAACTCAAGCGAATGAAATTGCCGTATTTCTTTTGCGTGGCCGAGAATAAGGGGCCGGGAGCGATGATGATATTTTCCTGGCTGGCCCGGCGGTGCAGTGCCATGGCATCGACGCCGGCCGGCAGTTCCACCCACAAGGCAAAGCCGCCTTCGGGCTGTGTTACTCGCGTGCCTTCCGGGAATAACAGGCTGACCGCGTTCACCGCCAACGCCACGTTGCGGGCATAGTCCTGACGCACATGCCGCAGGTAGCGGTCGTAACCGCCTTGCTCCAACATCTGCGCGACGATCAATTGATTCAGGGTCGGCACGGCCTGGTGTTTCATGTATTTCAAGTTTTCCACCCGTGCCAGGTAACGGCCCGGCACCAGCCAGCCCACCCGCAAGCCTGGCGACAGGGTTTTGGCGAAGGAGTTGCAATACAACACCTGGCCGTTTCGGCTCCAGGCTTTGCAAACCGAAGGCCTCCGCAAGCCAAAGCCCAGGTCGCCGTATACATCATCCTCGACCAGCGGAATCTGATGTTGTTCCAGCAAGGCCACCAAGGCTTGCTTGCGCTCGTCGCTCATGCACGAACCCAGCGGATTGTTGTAATTGGAGACAAGCAAACAGGCTTTGATCGGCCATTGCTCGATGGCCATTTGCAGCGCATCCAGCGACAAACCGTCACGCGGATGCGTAGGGATCTCCAGCGCTTCCATGCCGCAGGATTCGATGACTTGCAATAAGCCGTAAAAGGTCGGCGATTCGATAGCGATCAAGTCGCCGGGTTCGCAAATAGCCATTAACGCCAGCCTGACCGCTTCGCGCGCGCCGTGGGTCACCACAATGTCGTCCGGACTATCGGCGCATTGCAGTTCCACCATGCGCTTGGCGATTTGCCGGCGTAGTTCCTGACTACCCAGCAATTCGTCGGCGTCGAAACAGCGTTTACCAAAGCTGCGCGCCACCTTGCCGGTCGCTTGTTGCAGCGCATGAGTGGGTAAGAAATCGGCGTGCGGTACCGACGAACCCAGGTTGATCTGATACGGGTCCTTGGCGGCGCGGAGGATTTGCCGGGTCAGCGATTGGCCGGTGACCTTGGCTGGCGTCACCGGCGCATCGGAAACTTGCGGTTCCACAATCGCCTGCCGGCGAAAGCTGCTGACATAGTAACCGGAACGCGAGCGCGCCTGAATCCTGCCGCTGTCTTCCAACATCCGATAGGCTTCCAGTGCGGTTGAGATGCTGACATGCAATTGCTGACTCAACTTCCTGACACCGGGTAGATTTTCGCCCGGCTTGTAAACACCCTGTTCGATATGCGCAATCACCGTATCCGCGACGGTTTCGTACAAGTGTTTCATGTTTTTATCCAGGTTAAGCCATGCATTTGCACTGAGCATCCACTCGTTTAAGTTCGATCAATAAGCCGTATTATAAAGCCCACTCTATGCTGGCCTTGCCGCACTGACGGCCAATTATTAAAGCTCAGCCACTGTCTTAACCGCCAATTTGCTCTTAATCACATCCGCCAAATACTCAGCATCGTCGGCAATCCCCAGGAACCGTCCGGAACCCCAAGTATGCAACCAGGGCAAGCCGATAAAATACAGACCGTCCACGTTGCTGACTCCACGATCGTATTGCGGGAAGCCGCGGCCATCGAATGCCGGCAGCTCTATCCAGCGATAGTTCGGTCTAAAACCAATGGCCCAGATGATGCTGGTGATGTTTTCGGCGTCGGCGTCGATGCGGGTGGGATCGAACTCGGGTTCCCATACTTTGCGGAACGGCGGTTCTACCGGAGCATCGATATTATGCTCGGCGATGTAACGGTCGATGTCATTGCGGATGTTGACGTAGATTTCGTCGGCATCGTCCAGGTTTTTGGTCAAATCCGGTAAAAACTCCAATAGGCTGCCGTTGATATTGGTCATGCTGCCGTAAAGTTTCACGCCTTCCAAGGCAAACTGGCGCAAATCAATTTCGTGACCACCGCTACGCCCGGTTAGATAGTGATTGGTTTTATGTTTGGCTTCGTCGCCCAGGGGATGGCGGTCTATGGTCAATTGATAAAAACCCAGGTCAAACAACCATTCCGTGGTCTCGCGGCCGCGATACATACGCGGCGAACGCGGGGCGCTACCAACTGCCAGATGCACCTTGCGGCCGGCCAAATGCAAGTCTTCCATTAACTGCACGCCGGATTGGCCGGTGCCCACCACCAGCACTTCACCTTCCGGCAGTTGCTCGGGGTTACGGTAATTGACCGAATGAATCTGGGTGATATGTTTAGGCAGGCTGTGGGCATAGTCGGGCACGATGGGAATGTCGTAGCCGCCGGTTGCTACCACCAGATGATCGGCGGAAAACTCGCCGACCGAGGTGCTGACATGCAATTGGCCTTGCTCGCCACGCCAGACCCGATTTACCGCCACGCCTTCCAGGATCGGCGGATTGACTTTTTTGGCAAATGCTTCGATGTAATCGACGATTTCGTCTTTCAGCATAAAGCCTTTGGGATCGTCGCCCTGATAAGGAAAGTCCGGCAGTTGGCATTGCCAGTTGGGGGTGACCAAACAAAAACTGTCCCAACGCTCGTTGCGCCAAGAATGGCCGATGCGGTTTTTTTCGAAGATGATATGGTTGATACCGTGTTTTTGCAGATTGTAACTGACGGACAAACCGGCCTGGCCGCCGCCGACGATAATCGTGTCATAGTGCAGGCGGGTATTTTCTGATTTTTCTTTCATGGCGTCCTCGTCTATTTGATTGGGGGTGTGTTGGTTTATTCGATGAATTCGGTCACGCTGACCATGGGGTTGTCGCTATCCAAAAATTGGCTGGCCTTGGCTTCGATTTCCGCCAGTTGGCTCATCGCGCTGGAACAGGTGTAGCCATATTTTTGCCGTACTCTTTCGCTGGCTATTTCCAACGCTTCGCGGCTGTACTCGACGAATGCCGGCAAGGGATAACTTTGTCCGGGTTGGAAATAATCCTTGATCACCAGTGACGGCGAATAACACAGGCTTTCGGTTTGGTCCGGCCAGCGGACGCGGAAGCGCATTTCAGGCATAGTGGGTTCCTTGGGCGTTGATGAGTGAACGGTAAATTTCAAGATGGGTATTGGCCGACTGCACCCAGGAAAACTCGCTGCTTAAACGCTGGGCGATTGTTGGCAAGCGAGCCTTGGGAAAATCATCGATGGCGGTTTTCATTGCAATCGAGATCGCGGCGCTATCTTCCGGATCAGTCCAGATGCAGTCCTGATCTTGCAAATAATCGGTAAACGGCGGCCGCAGCGAAACGATAGCCGGCGTGCCGGAGAGAATGGCCTCCAGCACCACTAGGCCAAAGCCTTCGGTCAATGATGGAAACACCAGTGCGTCAGCCAGACGAAACAAACTCGGCATGTCGGCATCGGGCAATGGACCGGTGATGATCAATGGTTGGCCGTGGCCCTCCTGAATAGCGCTCTCGGCGACAGCGGCGTTGAACTGTTGGCGGTAGTCGCTGTGGTCTAATAGGCTGGCGCCGCCGACGATGATCAACTGCGTATTGGGACGCTGCTGCAAAACCTCACGGAATGCCGCGAAGATACGCAAGGTGTTTTTGCGTGCCTCGATGCCGCCAACCGCCAGGAAAATCGGCCCGCCCCGCGACAAACCCAGCGATTGGCGCAGGGTTTCGTCATGGGCATGCGGTACGGGCGAATAGCGTTGCACATCAACGCCGTTATTGACTTGGGTGGCGGCAATCCGATGCTGCTTGTGCAACTTGTCCTGCCAATCGCGGCTGACGCACAAGACTCGTTGGGCGGCCACAAACGAGCGACTTTGCCAGGTCATCAACGAAACGTCGTCGAAACTATCCAGATGATGCACGGTGCGGACAAAGCCATCGATGATGCCGCGTTCGCTAAGTTCGGCCATCGCGCAACCGCTGATGGCATCCTGAGCGTGGTAAATATCGAATGTGGTGGTAGCGGATTGGCTGAAGTAATCGATATAAGCCTGGATGCGCTGGCCGACGGTGGCGACCAAATCGCCGCTCAATCTGGTTAGCGGTATCAGGGTTGTCCGGCAGCGTACGGCGCGAAAGAATTTTTTGCCGGGTTCCGCTGCGGCGATCAAGGTCACATCGTGTCCCAACTCCTGCAAGGCCTCCGCCAATTGCATCGCATGCACCACGCCGCCGCGCGGGTTAACGGAATGGGTCAGCATGGCAATGCGTAGTCTTGGCATGGCTAGTCCTGCCGGTTTGGGCCGCAGCCGATCAGGGCTTCGCTGTTTAAATCCCAGAGCAGTTGCTCTGCGTCGCCGGCTTTAAGCCGCAACCGGCCACTGTCGTCAGTCTTGCCGATGGCCGCGCAAGCGATGCCGCGCAGGCTAAACAGTTCGATCACGTCGCCGGTGTCATGGGTATCGACGCTCAGCACGAAGCCGTAGCTGGGAAAGCAGCGCAACCATCTTGCCAAATCGATGTGGCTTGGACGCGGTATGGCGTTAATATCGATCACGCCGCCCAAACCGGAGCACTCCAACAGCATCAATAAGGTGCCGATTACGCCGGCATTGCTGATGTCCTTGGCGGCATCGCATAGGCCGGTTTCGGCCAGTGTTGGCAGGATTTCCAAATCTTGGCGTAGACGTTCCGGTGGCGCGCCGGTGCTGGCGTCCCACCACAAATAGGGTTCGCGAAAATGGCCGCGCAAATCGATGGCTGCCAGCAGTTGTTGTTCCGGTTTGGCGGCGAAACTGCTCAACAGTTTTTGCGCCCGACCCAGGATAGCTACCGATAATTGCGGGCGGTCGTTACGCAAATTGCTGTGGCCGCCAACCACCGGTACGCCGTAAACTTGCGCGGCAGTGGCCAGGCCTTCCAGTATCGGCTTGGCTTGGCCAGCACCTTCGCTCCAGATCGCATCGACCACCGCGATTGGCCGGCCGCCCATCGCGTAAATGTCGCTGACGTTGACCATCACGCCGCAATAGCCGGCAAACCAGGGTTGGCTGGCGACGAAGTCATTCAAATAGCCTTCGCTTGCCAGCAACAGGAAGCCGTCGCCGTCGGGGATGGCCGCGCAGTCATCGCCCACGGGTACATCGTTCCCACGCTCCGCGTGGGAATGCAAGCTGAACCGCTCCGCGGTTCGGGACGCTGGAGCGTCCGGGGCTGGGTTCCCACGCTGAGCGTGGGAACCATAGAGTCTTCCCACCACCTCGGCGATGTCGCGCTTATGCGCCAGCCCCAAGCCTTGTTGGATGCTCTTGGTCAATTCAGTCAATGAACTCATGCCGCGATCCGACTGGTCGTTACAAAACCGATAGCGCCGTCGGCATAAGGCGGATACCAAGCCAGGTCCGCTTGCATCAGATAATGCGGCCGCCCGTGCATCGCGATTTCCTGCAAGGTTTTCCAGTGCAGTCGGCGGAACAGCAATTGGTTGCGGCTTTGCACCTGCGCCAGAAAGCGGGTGCAACCCTGGGCGTGGGCGCTGGTGACCGCCAGTTTGATTAAAGCGGCGCCCAGACTGCCTTGTTTGCGGTAGTCCTGATCCACCGCCAACCTCGATCCCCACCACACGCCGGGTTGTTCCTGATGAATACGCACAGTGCCGACAACGCGATCCGGCAGGCCGGCGACGCAGGCGATGGCGACGATAGGGGTGGCGATGTGGTCGATGTCGTCCAGATCGTCGCCGGCAAAAATACCTTGCTCCTCGCAAAACACCGCCTGGCGCAGCGACCGCATTTGTTTGCGTTCCCAATCCTCGGTGACGAATTTGATCAGGTAAGCGTTGGCAAAATACGGTTTAAAGTCGTTGCTCCACATCTCACACCTCATAACTGGCCAGTGCCGAGCAGGCTGCGCATTTGGCGCAACCGGCTTTCATGTCTAGGGATAGCAGGTTTGCTTGCTTCAGCATCGCACCCAGTTGCGGCAGGATTTTCGCCATAAAGGCAGGCGTCGGTGCCGGATGGTTTGCCAAGGGGGTGCCGCTAATCGGCACGAAAGGCACCACGAACGGGTAAACGCCTTTGGCGATCAACTGCTCGGAAATCGACAGAATCGCTTCCGGCGTATCGCCCAAGCCCGCCAGAATATAGGTACTTACCTGGCCGCGACCGAACACCGCCACCGCGGCGTCGAACGCATCCATGTAACGGTCCAGCGGCACGCTGGCCTTGCCGGGCATGATGCGTTCACGCACTGCCGGCGTCACCGCTTCCAGATGCATGCCCAAACTATCGATGCCGCAAGCCTTCATGCGCTCAAACCAGATGTCGTCATCCGGCGGCTCGCATTGGCCTTGAATCGGCAGATCGACGACTGCCTTAACGGCTTCGGCACTCTCGCAGAGCAATGCCGCGCCTCTGTCGGTGAGATTCGGCGTGCCGGTGGTCATGACCATGTGTTTGACCTGATCCAGTTCGACCGCGGCTTTCGCGACCTCGGCCAATTGTTCAGGCGTTTTACGCAAGATAGTTTTGCCCGCCGCCAGCGACTGGCCGATGGCACAGAACTGGCAGGATGTTTTGCGGTTGCCGTATCGAATACAGGATTGCAGCAGTGTGGTCGCCAACACATCGGACGAATGCAGCGTGGCGATCTGCGAATACGGAATGCCGTCGGCAGTCTGTAAACCGTAAAAACGTGGCTGGCGCGGGAATTGAACGTGGCTGACCACAGCGCCATCGCGGCGAATCTCGCTGATACCGTTGACATCGGGCCGACTGGCGATGAACGGCGATTCGCAAGCCGACACGGTGGCGATCGGTATCATCACGGTTCGGCCGGCCAAGTTAATGGCTTTGTGATCGGAAGGCCCTGCACCGCCACGCCGTCCTGTGATGCCGACTTCGCTGCCTTCCAGGCGTAAGCCTAAGGATTGCAAATCGGCGATCAGCTCTGCCACGCCGACTTTAGTGTGTGCTGATAGCGTCATCGCGGTCGCTCTCTTGGATGGGTTGAGACGAAACGGCTGGCAGGTCGCTGAACATCGGTACCGCCGGCCTGTCGGCTATGCGCAAACTAAGTAGTTCAGGACGGGCGTAATGGCCGACCGAATCCATCATCCGTTTACGTTTGGTGATTAAATTCATATCCAGATCGGCGATCAGCATGCCTTCGCCTTCGCGTAACGGTTCGACCACATGCTGGCCTTCCGGCGAAATGATGGCGGTACAGCAACCGCCGCGCAGGGCTTTTTGCAGGGTTGGCTCGGTAGTGACCGCGTCGATTTGCTCATCGTTGAGCCAGCCGGTGGCGTTGATGACAAAGCAACCGGATTCCAGCGCATGGTGGCGCATCGTTACTTCAATTTGCTCGGCAAAAATGGGCCCGACCAGGGAGCCGGGAAACTGGCTGCAATGGATTTGTTCGTGCTGGGCCATCAAGGCATAGCGAGCCAGCGGGTTGTAATGTTCCCAGCAGGCCAGCGCGCCGATACGGCCGATGCTGGTTTCGATGACTTTCAGACCCGCGCCGTCGCCTTGGCCCCAGACCATGCGTTCGTGGTAGGTCGGGGTGATCTTGCGGCGTTTCAGCGCCAGACGGCCGGTTTCGTCGAATATCAATTGAGTGTTGTACAGGCTGCCGTGGTCGCGCTCGTTGACGCCTAATACCACCACTACGCCGTGCGCCTTGGCTTGTGCGGCAACGGCATCGGTAACAGGTCCCGGCACCGTCGGCGCGTAATCGTAAAGCTTCAAATGCTCTCGGCCCTGGCTGACCGGTGGCAGCACGAAGGAAAAGTAGGGGTAATAAGGCACGAAGGTTTCCGGGAACACCACGATTTGCGCGCCTTTCGCGGCGGCGTCGCTGATGGCCTGGCAAACCTTGTCGCCGGTGGCGGTGGCGGATTCGAACACCGGCGCAATCTGTACCGCCGCCGCTCTGACGATGTTGGGATTGGTCACTTTTTTTCTCCTGTGGATGATCAACAAGCTCAAAACGTAGGTTGGGCTGAATGCAATG
>Ga0160182_102260_pt1 | contig 46554 bp, 45 predicted proteins | sample met14sa_FD_108561 | JGI IMG/M metagenome (GOLD analysis project Ga0160182, IMG submission 108561) | Synthetic bacterial communities of pure cultures from sediment of Lake Washington, USA, under high oxygen condition - MT... | ecosystem: Engineered > Modeled > Simulated communities (microbial... >... | reverse complement strand
ACAGCTAAACCGATTAAATTCTTTTTCATTGTTAAACTCCTAATTAAAAACAGACGAACAAACATCTACATACGAACTATACTTAAACTACTTTAACTATGCAACGCTAAACTCAAGCTTACTTGCGCCTTGCTCTTGATTTTGTTGTGTTCTTGCAACATTTCTTTCACATCGACGAGCTTATGATGAATTAATCTGTTTACTCGTGACTCACTCGCGCATACACCGCCTCTAAAACCAATATAGGATGGGTTGATAGCAACCACACTTTCAATATGTTGTGGTTTTAAAGAGCCAGCAAGACCAGATTTTAAGCCAATTTCCTTACAGGCTTGTGTAAAGCTTTGTAAAGTCGATAAACTACATATTTCAAGCAGGTTTTGCTGTTTTTTATGCGTATCAATCATCGCACCATAAAAGCCACTAATTTTTAACTTTTCAAGCGAGGTTAAATCCATAGGCTGATCCGCAAAAAATACGGCGATTAACTTGGTATGCTGCAATCGAGCAATATCAATTAGATAATCAGTATTGTTGAATAGATCAGACACCGCAATTTTAATAATATCAACACCCATTTTTACTCTTGCATCAACCTCGTTGAGCAGTGCATCTAAATTTGCATGAACTTCACCCACCGTAGCGCTAGTCAGTGGTAAAGCTCGGTGGGGGCTTAACTGTTTATATTGCTGAACTTTTTGTAAGATTTGTAGGCTAACATCTAAATTCAGCGCACCTAACGCACCAACATTGGGATCTTTCAAATCGATGATATCAACGCCAGCATCTAACGCGACTAACGCCTCTTCAGCATCCTTAACGCTAATCAATAACTGTGTCATGCCTAATGTTTCTTTTCTGGTATTTGTGTCGCATAAAATTGGTTTACTTTTTCCACCAGCCAAGTCCATGCCAGCAGTTCATTTTCACCGGCAGTTTTATCAATCGCAATTTGTAGATACTGCATTTCAGTTTGGATTTTTTCTATAGGCAGCAAATGCAAACGACTCACCAAAACGGCAAGTTCTATCACAGCTGCCTGCGCACGATTAAAACCACTAAACGCTTGATGATGTTGCGTTTCTATTTTCTGCAGAATAAGCTGCGGCCTAACTGCATCATCACGCACTTCAATTAACGCCAACTCTACATGTTCAAGGCAATTCGCCAGCCTGAAGCCATTTATTTGATTGGCTTTTAATAGCTGCCACGCTTGACGATTAGTTAAAGCCGCCGCAAACACGCGGACATCATCCGTTAAATTCATCACCGCATTTTTTGTTGCTAAGATATTCGTTAAAGTCGTCGATGGTTTGTAAGGAGAAATAACAACATTCTCGCCCTCATAACGCACACCAAAAGGCGTGACATGCGGAACGCCTGCTGTATTAATAGTGGTAATAATGGTTTCAAAAATCATTGTTTTTTATTTTCTTGTTGTTTTGCTTGCTGCTTTTCTTTTAAAGAAGCTTCACGGTGACTTTTTCTATCGTCTACTTTTTCCATTAAACTTGAAACACCCCAATTCAAAGCTTCATCCTGCACATAACGCTTCTTTAATTGCCAAGCAATTTGCGCACGCGCAAGTTCTACACCCAAATAAAAAGCATGTGATGCATCATTTTGCACACCTAAACTGGGATAAAAGGCAAATGGATCAACATCTTGCTGCAAACCATCACGATTATAGACGTGCACACCAGCTTCACTCACCATAATTCTAAAACTAGGGTCTTTGATTTGCGCGGCTATTTCGCCAATTTCCTCTTTATTATAAGGAAAAGGTTTTCTATCATGCAGTCCAAGCAACCCATTGCTGTAACCGCGTGGCAGCCTGCCATCCAGCTTTGCGCGATGCATGACGCGGCGCGCATTATCCGCTTCAGCAATCGCATTAACCGCATGCGCACTCACAGAGGTGGCTAATACCGCTTGAATATCCAACTCGCTAATCAAGCCAAACAAAATCGCATTAATGCCTGTGGTATCGGCGTCGGTTAATTCAGTTAGATTACCCACGCCCATCATGATTTGAATCTGTGGATATTTTTTACGCAGCTTGTGGTACCGCACAATCGAATCAGCCAAACCAAAATGAATAGGATCCAATATCGCATCGGCAATAAACGGTTTACTGTGTTTAAGACAATGCTCAATTGCGCGATACAGTGACGCCATGTTGCCCGGCTTGGCGGGAATTAAAATCGGCGTAGCGGCGACTTCATCGGCAATCCATATCGTTTTCTCAGTCAAACTTAACAGATAATCTGCACCAGATTTCCCCGCTAACAACAAATCATCCGCATGCATCGAATCCACGCTCACTTTGAGCCCAGCGGACTTGAGCGTTTGAATAGCGTCTTTTAAATGCAAAAATGATTTCCCCGGCAAGCAGCCCAAATCAATCACGTTGGCGCCCTGCGCCTCAAAACGTAATGCTTTTTCTAAAATCGCATCTACACTTAAATCTGGCGCATCGACGATTTCAGCGAAAATTTGCACTGAATATTGGCTTAAGTCTGGCGCCACACCTTTATTGCCAAAGTATTGCGGCAAATCTTTTAAATCCGCGGGTCCGCGTTCAATCGGCACACCATATTGCGTTTGCAACACGGTTAGATCCCCCTGACACAATCCAGGCAAAATCACTTTATCTGCATTGCCAATATCTTTTAAACGTCTTGCAATCAAATCCGGCGTCATCAACGCGGCTACAGAAACGCCTATTTGCTCAATGCGATATTTAAACTGCGGTGTTTTAGCGTCGGATTGAATCGTTTGCAACACTTTATTCAGACTTTTTTCCGCCAGCTTGCCTGTCAAAAAAAGTAGATTTTCTGGCTTATTTGGTTTCATTTAAAAGCTATTTATTTAAATGACGGTTCGTTTAGGCGCTGATTTAATGTTTTTTGAAGTTCGTCAATACTGGAGGCTACCTGCGTTAATTCAAATTGCGATAACTTGGCCACATTATCCAAATCGATTTGACGAGGAAAAACTTTGACGATATTTTCGCGCGGCGCTTCAGATTCGATAAACGAAACTCCAAGCGCAGGCACAGTGTCGCAAGCGAACACAATGCTGGGCACACGTGTTTTACCTGCTTGCGCATATAGGTTCGTGACTAGACTATCTGAAAAACCGTACGCCATTTTGGCCACTGTGTTGGAGGTTGCGGGTGCAATCACCAGTGTGTGATATTGCCCCTTATAGAAAAACTCAACAGGAACGCTGCTGGCAGTTTTGTCCTGAAAAACACGATGGGCAGCAGCTTCTAATTGTGTTTGAAAGCCATATTGCTTAATAATTTCAGCCGCGGCCCTGCTTAAAAAAACATCTACAGACGTTAAATTTTGATTTTTAAGCGCCTGTAAAACGTCTAAACATTCGCGCAGATAATGACCAGAACCTGTAATCGCCCAAGCTAATCGCTGTTTTTGTAAAGTGGACATTTAAATAATAAAATGCGAAATCTAAGCTAGGTTAAGTGCAAATGAGAAAATTGAGCCCCACATACAATTGGTATGTAAGCGATAATTTTTCATGTAGCAACAAAGCATAGCGACGGAGTTTACTTTTTATGCAAAAGGATGCTCAATAATAATCGTCTCATCGCGCTCTGGGCCAGTAGACACAATCGCGATTGGCACGCCACATAACGCTTCTAGACGTTTAAGGTAATGTTGCGCATTTTTAGGCAAACCATCCCAAGTTTTAACGCCAAATGTGCTTTCTTTCCAACCGGCAACTGTTTCATAGAGAGGCTTACATCGTGCTACATCATCCGCGCCAACTGGCAACATATCGACTGCTTTGCCATCCAACTCGTAACCAGTGCAAATATCTAAACTTTCAATGCCGTCTAAAACATCCAGTTTAGTAATACACAATCCAGTTAAACCGTTAATACGCGCAGAACGGCGCAGTGCAGCCGCATCAAACCAACCACAGCGGCGTTTGCGTCTAGTAACAGTGCCGATTTCCTGGCCTTTATTCGACATTTGATGACCTGGTACACCTTCGGTTTCAATATCCAGTTCACTAGGAAAAGGCCCACCACCGACGCGCGTGGTATAGGCTTTAGTAATGCCTAATACATAATGCAGCATATTAGCACCGACACCAGTGCCTGCAGAAGCTTGTCCAGCAATACAGTTGCTTGAAGTGACATACGGATAAGTACCATGATCAATATCAAGCAATGTGCCTTGTGCGCCTTCAAACAGCAGATTCTCGCCTCTCGCATTCGCCGCATAAAGTTCAGCCGAAATATCTGCGACCATTGGTTTCAATGCAATTGCATGTGCCATACTGGCATCATATTGCTGATTAAAATCAACGACTTGAGATCCAAGATAATTAGTTAGTACAAAATTGTGGTAATCCATCACTTCACGTAATTTTTCCGCAAAACGCTCTGGATAGAACAAATCATAAACACGCAAAGCACGGCGAGCTACTTTATCTTCATAAGTTGGGCCGATGCCTTTACCTGTTGTGCCAATTTTAATCGCACGTTTAGCTTCCCGTGCGGTATCTAAAGCGACATGATGACTTAAAATCAGCGGGCAGCCAGAGCTTACTTTTAAGCGGCTTTTAACTTCCAAACCATCTTTTTCTAATGTAGCGATTTCGCTCAATAAATGTCCTGCATCCAGCACAACACCGTTACCGATATAACAATTCACGCCTGCGCGCACAATGCCAGATGGCACAAGGTTTAACTTGTACACACGCTGATCACTGCCTTGCCCAACAACTAATGTATGACCGGCATTATGTCCGCCTTGAAAACGGACTACGCCCTGTGCATGGTCGGTCAACCAATCCACAATCTTACCTTTACCTTCATCGCCCCATTGTGTGCCGATAACGACCACATTTTTAGCAGGATTTTTTACTGTATTTTGCGCCATAACTTTAACTTAACTATTTTTCAACTGAAATATTAATGAGATTAATGCTTATTTATGAGTGGTTCTAATGGATAGTTTTAATAAACAATCAGAAACCCTGAACTTGCCATTGATTATTGCTATAAATTAACTGTTTATCGCAACTCATCTCAACGATATTACTTGTTGAGTTTGGTAATGCTTGTATCACGACTTGGCCGTCTGCACGCAATGCTTCAATCGTACTGAGCAGTGCCTTATCATCTCCCGCTGGCGCAAGAATCGTTTTTGCATTGACTGCGGGCATTAATGCAGTCACAGCACCGCGCAAATCTAAACTGAAACCTGTAGCTGGACGCGCGCGACCAAAAACCAAACCCACTTCATCATAACGACCACCCAAAGCAATCGGCCCTGTGTAGCCTTTTGCGTAAGCAGCAAACACAATACCACTATGATAGTGATAACCGCGTAGCTCACTTAAATCGAACGATACATTGACATTTAAATCATTTAACTGGCTGGCGACAATACGTAAATCTGCTAATGCTTTACTGATCGCAGGCAATTTTGGCAATTGCTGTTCTGCTTTTTGCAGCACGCTTGCATCGCCATTTAAATCGGTTAAATCCATCAATGCTTGTTTAACAGTGGTATCTAAACTATCTGCCAGCAATACAACACTAGCCTTATCTTTACTTTGCAATGCAGCATACAAAGCTTGCTCTAAATTAGCATTAATATTGCCAGCTTTAACTAAAGCTTCAAATATCGCCACATGACTAAAATCGATATGCAGTTCTTTTAAGCCCAAGGCCTGCAAAGCTTTAATCATTAAACGATGAATTTCGATATCGCTCTCTATACCAGCATGCCCGAACAGTTCCGCCCCCAGTTGCAAAGGCTCACGTGTATGCGCCAGACCATCTGGCTTAGTACGCAAAACCGTGCCTGCATAACAAAGCCGCGATACACCTTGGTGATTCAGCATGTGCGCATCAATTCTGGCAGCCTGTGGTGTCATGTCTGCACGAATACCCATCAGACGACCTGTTAATTGATCGACCACTTTAAAGGTGGCTAAATCTAAATCATGGCCCGTGCCAGTAATAAGGGATTCTAAGTATTCCAGCGTGGGCGGGATGACATATTGATAGCCATGCACTTTGAATAAATCCAATAACTGACGGCGCAAAGCTTCTAATCGTGCCGCCTCGGCGGGCAGCACATCTTCAATATATTCGGGGAGTAACCAATTTCGCATAGCCATTATTATACAAGCAAACGATTCAATTGACTTAGGGTAAATGCTTGCGACTTATACAAACCGATTTACAGAAGCAGTATTAGGCGGCTTAGTCTTGCGACTAAGCGCTCACAGAAAAACATTACCGACTAAAGAATATCAACAACAATCCACCCAACAGGGAAATCAGACCAACAAAACGCAGTTGACCATCATTGAGTGCAATCATGCGCTTGAAAGTTTCGCGCCATGATTTCGGCGCTATTAAGGGCATTAGCCCTTCTAATACCAACATCAACCCGAGCGCAGTTAATAAAGTTGTATTCATTGGAACACCAACTTATCGTTAAATTAAAAGATTGTCGTCGTTAATAAACCGCCTGCAATCTATCGACCGCTAGAGCTGCGCATATATTTAAAGAAGTCGGATTTAGGATCTAGCACCATGACATCTGATTTGCTTTTGAAGCTATTTTTGTAAGCTTCCTGACTACGATAAAACGCATAGAATTCAGGATTTTTGCCATAAGCACTGGAGTAAATTTCCGCGGCTTTTGCATCGCCCTCACCCTTCATTTTTTGCGCATCTCTAAAGGCTTCGGCAATAATCACTTCACGCTGTTTATCCGCATCTGCACGAATTTTTTCAGATGCAGCGGAGCCTTCAGAACGTAACTGATTAGCGATACGTTTACGTTCTGCAATCATACGGTCAAACACAGACTTGCTGATTTCTTCAGAATAATCCACACGTTTCAAGCGTACATCCACTACCTGAATACCGATTTGACGCGCTTCCGCATCGGCACGCTTACGTAGATTATCCATAATTGCAGTACGCTCACCGGCAATCACATCATGCACTGTACGCTTACCAAATTCTGCACGGAATCCTGCATTAACTACTTTAGAAAGTCTATCTTCCGCTGCCGCTTCGCCACCTTCTTTAATTGAAACATAATATTTAGCAGGGTCAATAATGCGCCATTTCACAAATGAATCCACCATCATATATTTATTTTCGCTGGTGTTAAATTTGGCAGGCTCTTCCCAATCCAAAGTAATGATACGATTATCAAATTTTTTCAAATCATCAACGAGCGGCACTTTGAAATAGAGTCCTGGCTTATCTTTAACTGCTACGATCTCACCCAACCTGAATACCAATGCGTATTCGCGTTGATCCACCGTATAGAAGGACATGCTGAGTATCACCAGCGCGGCAAATATGCCAATTAAAAAGGTGCCTATATTTTTCATCTTAATATTCTCTTAACTTTTAAATTCAATCATTAACGCACGTCTATTGACTAGCGACTGTCACGATCACGCGTTAAGTCACGTGAAGTATCCACACTGGCTTGATTATCTTTAGATTCAACATTATGAACGGCTGCAGGTACAGCAGCAGATGGCACCGTTGCCGACATTAATTTATCTAGCGGTAAATACAACAAACTATTACCACCCGGCTGATCCACGATCACTTTGCTGGTGCTAGACATAATTTGTTCTTGCGCATCTAAATACAGACGTTGACGCGTCACTTCCGGTGCTTTTGCGTATTGCGCTAAAATCTGTTCAAAACGACTGGCGTTACCTTTAGCCTCGTTTTCAACTTTTAACTGATAACCGGCCGCTTCTGCTGATAGCCGCGACGCAGTACCTCGTGCTTTAGGAATGACATCATTAGCGTATGCCTGGCCTTCATTAATAAAACGCTGATAATCTTGGTTCGCACGGTTCACATCCTCAAACGCTTCTTGCACTTGTTCTGGCGGCTGTGCACTTTGCAACGATACACTTGTGATTTTTACGCCGGTGTTATAGCCATCCAAAATAGCCTGCATACGCTCTGACGTGTCAGCCAAACCTTTTTGCAGTAAATCATCCAGTTTATTTTTACCAACCACCTCGCGAATAGCCGTTTCTGCAGCCGACATCACCGCAGCGTCTGTGGCGCGATTATTAAATAAATAATCTTTAGCGTTTTTTAGGTTGTATTGCACGGCGAATTGCAGATCGATAATATTTTCATCTTCTGTGAGCATTAAAGCCTCTTTTGGCTGCTTAGTTTTGCCGCCAACACCTTCGCCATTACTTCTGTAACCCACTTCCAAGCGGCGCACTTGTTCCATGTTAACCACCGTAACCGATTCAAACGGATAAGGCCAATGCCAGCGCGGACCAGTTTCAGTGGTTTCGTTATATTTACCAAAACGCTGCACAACACCTAGCGAACCTTGATCGACGATATAAAAACCAGTTGCCATCCAAATAGCGACAACGACCGCAGCAATTGGCAACACAGGCACATCAAAGTCTTTACGATTGGATGGTGAGTTATTATTACCACCGCCTTTTTTACCAAAAAGATTGCTGACTTTTTCGTTTAAGTCACCCAATATTTTGTCCAGATCAGGTGGGCCTTCGCTGTTGTTTTGGCCGAATCCAGGAAACTTAATCATTCACTACTCCACATACATTTAGAGATTACATTTAGTATTTAAATATTGTACTTTTTAAAGTTACACTTGTTTTAAAGTTACATTTGGCCAAAAAATGGCGTATTTAAAATACTATCTTTATTAAAAATTACGATTAAACATAAGCACTTTCTTCTGTGCTTCTGCGTCTTAAAAGTTGCTGATGTTCTGTTAATGCCAATTTCAACAAATCGATTCCAGCACCAGAGACAGCTGAAATACTCACTTTTGAAATATTACCATACTCGTCACGAATCAAGCCGGCAGACATATCTAGCTTGTCGATTTGATTTAATACCAGAATTTGCGGCACTTTTGATGCGCCGATTTCTTCCAATACAAAGTTCACCTGTGCAATCTGCGCATCGCGATTGGTGCTGGCAACATCCACAACGTGCAACAATAAATCCGCTTGCGCTGCTTCCTCTAAAGTTGCACCGAATGCTTCAATTAAAGTGGTCGGCAAATGTTTAATAAACCCGACCGTATCCGAAATTACCACAGAGCCGCCGCCTGAATGGTAATCTTCGCCTAGATACATTTTGCGTGAAGTGGTATCCAGCGTGGCGAATAGCTGATCTGCCGCATAAACACCAGACTGGGTTAATCGATTAAATAGCGTAGATTTACCTGCGTTGGTGTAGCCGACCAACGAGACAGTCATCAAATTAGAACGTTTACGCGCACGCCTTTGCATGCCACGTTGCGATTTGAGTTTATCCAATTTTTCACGCAATTGTTTAACGCGGACACGTAGCATACGACGGTCCAACTCCAACTGCGTCTCACCCGGGCCACCACGCACGCCAATACCGCCTTTTTGCCGTTCCAAGTGTGTCCAGCCGCGTACCAGCCTGGTAGATAAATGCTCTAGCTGGGCCAGCTCAATCTGCAACTTACCTTCATGACTTTGCGCGCGCTGCGCAAAGATATCTAGAATCAGGCCTGTTCTATCAAGCACTTTGGCTTGCAGGAAGCGCTCAAGATTCCGTTGTTGTGAAGGACTTAAGTCATGGTTAAAAGCCACCAAATTTGTCTCACTGGCTTCTAATATCTGCTTTAACTCATCGGCTTTCCCACTACCAATAAACAATTTCGCATCTGGAATACTCCGCTTACCTTCAAGCGTAGCACGCACTTGCATTTTTGCAGAAATGACTAATTGACGCAGCTCATGCAGACTTTCTGCATAATCTGGCTCACCAAAATCTATACTCACTAAAACAACACCACCATCTGATGGCGTTGTTAAAGTCGTTGGGTTTGCTAGGGTATTTTCGCCGTAACCGGAAGGTCTAATTGCCAAACCTTACTCTTCCGCTTCGCCTGATAGCGCCATACTCACTGCGCGCGCTGGCACAATGGTCGAAATCGCATGTTTGTATACCATTTGAGTCACAGTATTTTTTAGTAAAATCACATATTGATCAAACGAATCTACCTGGCCTTGTAATTTAATACCATTAACCAGATAGATAGATACTTGTACATGCTCTTTTCTGAGGGCATTTAAGAATGGATCCTGCAGCATTTGTCCTTTGTTATTCATATTGTGCTCCTTTTAGTTGTAATAATGTTGGAGTAGCTTTTGTGAAAAAGCTAAAACTGCCACGCGTATGAGTAGTATTGTGGCTTTTTGTTCGCTTTTCAATAGCAAAATCTCACAATTTTGCGGATATTTTCACATTAACTTTAATAAGCAGCGCTCTATAGCCTTTGGAATAATATCTGAACAACTTTAAAATCGACTTCTAACAAAACCACCTATGCTAAATAGCTATTTATTCTGACCAATGTCTCTTTTTGACCTAATAAGGCCATCACTTGATCGATACTGGGCGATTGCGCAATGCCCGTCAACATCACGCGCAATGGCATGGCTACTTTAGGAAACTTAAGTTGGTTTTCGGTCACAACGGTATTGATTGCATGATGAATCGCTTCCGCTGTCCATTCAATTGTTAATAACTTTTCAACTAAGGCTTTAATCACTGGTTGAATCTCAGCTGTGATATGTTTTTCAACATCTGCTGCACTTGCCTCTGGCAAGGCGTAAAAATAAGCAATATCCGCAGCTAATTGATTCAAGTTATTGGCACGTTCGCGATATAAATTCAGTACCGCTTTTAAATCTGGAGAAGCTGCAACCTTAACACTCATCTTTGCCAAGCGGTTTGTAATGTCGGCAGAAAGCGCATCCAAACTGGATTCTTTGATGTAATGTGCATTCAACCAATTGAGTTTTTCGGTATTAAATTGCGCAGCTGATGGCGTAATATGATCCAAATCAAACCATTCGCAAAACTGTTGCATATTAAAAATTTCCGCATCACCGTGGCTCCAGCCAAGACGTGCAAGATAATTTAGAACGGCCTCTTTCAAATAGCCATCCTCATGATATTGCATCACGCTGACAGCGCCATGCCGCTTGGAAAGTTTTTGACCATCATCGCCCAATATCATCGACAAATGTGCATATTGCGGAACCGTTGCCCCCAAAGCATTGAGCATATTGATTTGACGCGGTGTATTGTTTACATGGTCATCACCGCGAATCACTTGCGTGATGCCCATTTCAAAATCATCTACCACCACACAAAAATTGTAAGTAGGCGTGCCATCGGCACGGGCAATAATCAAATCATCCAATTCGCTATTAGCGATTTCGATTCTGCCCTTAACCAAATCATCCCAAGCCACAACACCGGTTTGTGGGTTCTTAAAACGCACCACCGGTGAAATATTCGCTGGAATAGCGGGCAAGTTTTTACCGCTTTCTGGGCGCCATTTTCCGTCATAACGTGGCTTTAAACCTTGCTGCATTTGGCTTTCACGCAAAACTTCCAGCTCATCTTTACTGCTATAACAGTAGTACGCCGCACCCTTGTCCAGCATGCCTTGAATCACTTTTTTATAAGTATCCATGCGTTGCATCTGATAAAACGGACCCTCATCGTAATCCAAACCCAGCCAATGCATACCATCCAAAATCGCTTGCACCGCTTCTGGCGTACTGCGCTCTACATCGGTATCCTCGATACGCAATATAAATCGGCCTGCATTTTTTTTAGCATAAGCCCAAGAAAATAGTGCGGTGCGTGCGCCGCCAATATGTAAAAAACCAGTGGGGCTAGGGGCAAATCGAGTACGAACGTTCATGTGTTAAATCGTTTTATTGGAAAACGCTATTCTACCATGCGCTTAATGGCTTATTTTGACTGCTTGTTTACGCAGTTTGAATGATTAATTTAAAAATAACTATTGATTATTCAATTATTTATAATTATATTTTAACTAAATATATGAGAATAATGCTGTAACAATATATATTTAACTTTTTGTAAGCTAAATGAAAAATATTATCGAACAATTATTTAGTCTCGCTCATAGCAAAAAAATGCACACTCAATTTGCTTGGGTGGATGATATTGCGGAGATGGAAAGTCTTGCCGCATTAAAGTTTAGCTATCAACAGCTTGCTGTCATTATCGCGCAGATGCAATCCAATGAATCGACGGATTATCACGCTCTGCTCGATTTAATGATTACACTTGAAGAGCTTAATTTTCCGCACTTAGAAAAAATATCATCTCAATTTGCGCAAGTAGAAAACCTGAAGCCAGAGCTGGAAGTGAACATTTCAGAAACTTGCTATAACTACTGCCGCCAATCGTATATCGCCCACCTTAAAATCATTGAAAAAGTAATAAATCCCAGCAAGTTTAAATTAGAAGGGAATATGCAGATTATCATCATTGCCAGAGCGATTTTTGCCGCAATGAACATGATGAAGTGGCGCATGCTGACGCAAGCGAACCCACCGACAAAAATGTGGATTCAAATTTATATGCTGTACCGTATTGCCAGCCAACAGGCATTATTAAATAGTCCGATTGAACTGTTCAAACTATCGCCACCGACCACCCTATCTGCTTATTTTGTTCAAATATGCATGCTGGGGCAATTGGTACAAACCAATTTGAATAAGCAACAAGTAGACATTGTTTACCGCGTGTTAACGACTTGGTTAACGCGTGCGCATATCAGTAAAAATGACACGCCTGAACAATACCTGTTTTATATTGACCTGGAAAAAGACATCGCTGCCAAGCGTATGCGCAATTTTGAAGCCAATGAGCAATGCCGTTATTGGGAATTAGATGAGTTAGAAAAACAAATTACCATTGCCATTACAGTGACGGATCGCGGGGAAATTCCGGATAGTTTAAAATTTGCAAAAATCGATAATGTAAAAAAATTAAACAGCACATTAAATATCATGCTGGCAGAGTGGACTAAAACGCATTATGTGAGACAACGCCGCAAAGAAGAACGCCATGCAACTTCAAAAACGGCCAAAGTCAATGCAGGCGTTTCGAATATCTGCAATCAAGTGTTACAAGCCAATCAAATCAGTAGCGGCTTACGATTATCGCGTGATGGCAGATCGTTTGATGAACGATTGCGTGGTCATACTGTTTTGACACAATCCTCTGGCCTAGGTCTCAACAGTGGGTCACTTGATACCTGGATTGTGACGGATGAAAGTCCGCACGGTTTGGGTACCAGAGTCAATAAATATGCCAATATTCTGGCCAGGCCGGATAAGTTAATCGGCTTGATGATGGATGAAGATCCAAGTGAAATTGTGATTGGGATTATCAGAAGTGTGAAATCAACCACTGGCAATCAGTTTAAAGTTGGCATCGAAATTCTGTCGCGCCATCCGAACTGGGTGCAATTACGGCAGTTACATCATGGCGAATCTTTTGCCGATACGGTGTCAGAAACCATACAAACAAGTCAATCAGCATTGATTGAAACCAGTCTGTTTGCAGGTGTTTATTTACCCATTGAAGAAGGCTTGTCTAGTATATCGACATTGATATTGCCAAAAATCAATTACCGACCTAACACATCTTATGCGATCAATATTTCCGGCTCACCCAAACATGCCAGATTGGGTGAGCCGATTGAATCACGCGACGATTGGGTCAAAGTCGCTTTTCCGTTTTAGTCTTTTATTGAGGTGATGTTTCAGCCTTATCACTTGAAACAGAACTATCCGGAGCAGTAGGATTGTTAGCATCCACCTGCTCAGCACCACGCCAATCACCGCCCAAGGCTTTAAATAACTCAACTGTTGCTAAACTACTCGCCTGCCTAGCTTGTACTTTTGCCAAAGCCGCATCATTGTGTACGCGTTGCGCATCCAGCACTTCTAAATAAGCCGAATAGCCTGCTTTATAGCGATTTTCAGCAACAGTAAGCGCTTTTTTAGCTGAAGCCTCGCTTGAAGCTAAACTTTGTTCACGCTCTACGTTTAGACGCCTTGTTACCAGCGCATCATTCACCTCTCTAAACGCGCCTTGAATCGCTGTTTGATATTGCGCTAATGCTTGCTTTTGTCGCGCAGTTGCTTGATCAACTCGCGCATTACGTCTGCCTGAGTCAAAAATAGGTAAGTCTAACCCCAATCCAAGCGACCAAATACGCGCACCAGACTTCAATATATCGCCTAACTCTAAACTCTCACCGCCAAAACTGCCGGTTAAGCTAATACTAGGATACAAGGCAGCCTTGGCAACACCGATTTGAGCATTTTGAGCAATTAACGCTTGTTCTGCCTGGCGAATATCTGGACGATTTTCAAGTAATGCAGATGGCAAGCCTGCAGGCGGTACTGGCGGCAAAGGCAATGAGCGAATATCAGCCTGATTAACATCATTATCTAATTTTAAATCCAGCACCCCCGTTAACACGGCTAATTGATGCACGCTTAATGCCCGCAAACGGTTTAATTCGATTAACTGCGCATCTAAATTGGTCACAGCCACTTCTGCCTGACTGACTTCCAAGCTGCTTGCAATACCTCCAGCAAGACGACGTTGTGTTAAGCCCAATGATTCTGTACGGCTACGCAAACTATCTTTTGTCACTGCAATTTGCGCCTCAATACCGCGTAATTGCAAATAGTTACTACTTACTAATCCAATCAGTGAAAGTTCAACGGTTTCTTTTGAATAGCGTGTAGCCAATGCAGTTGCCGCTGCGGCTTCTTTAGCGCGTCTGATTTTGCCCCAAAAATCTATCTCATAATTAGTGTTAACACCAATTGTATAATTGTTTCGAATTGGGGAAATCGATACTGGGTTAGCACCTAACTCTGTTACTTTTGAACGCGCCGCACTGCCAGACAAATTCACTTCAGGAAACAATGATGCACCCACTTCGCGCATGCTGGCATCGGCTTCTTCAATACGCGCTACCGCTAATTGAATATCAGTATTGTTTTTTAAACTTAACTCAATCAGCTCATTCAATTTTGCATCCTGGTAATGTTTCCACCACTGCTTCGTTAAATTTTCCGCAGCATTAGAACCCGCCTCTGCTTCGCTATATGCCGCAGGCAAATTCGCCTCGCTGCGCTGATAATCTGGCCCCAACATTTTGCATGAAGCCAAAAGCAGTAGTAACAATAAACTTAGTTTTTTCATACAGATTTTTACCTAATTTTTATACTTAATTAATAAGGCTTATTAATGAAGCCTTATTGATGTTATTTGATTTTTTTGTAATGTATCAAGCGGTTTCCTTAGAGTGATCCACCAAGCCTTTGTCATGATGTTTCCTATCTACATGCGTATTACTTAACCATGTAAAGAATAGCGGAATAAATATCGTCGCCACAAATGTCGCTAACATCATGCCGCCAAACACGCCGGTACCCATACTACGTCGCGCTGCAGCACCCGCGCCAGTAGCGATAACCAATGGTACGATACCTAGTACAAACGCCATCGATGTCATCACGATTGGTCTAAACCTTAAACGTGCGGCTTCAATCGCAGCTTCCATCACAGGCATACCCTCTTCCATTTTCTGGCTGGCGAACTCCACAATCAGAATCGCATTTTTCGCTGCCAATCCAACCAACGTAATGAGTCCGATTTGGAAGTAAATATCATTTGGCATACCGCGCACCAGCACAGCTAGCAGAGCACCAGCCAAGGCAAACGGCACCGCCATAATAACAGCCAGAGGCAACGCCCAGGTTTCAAATTGTGCTGCAAGAATCAAGAACACCATAATGATGGCAAAACCAAAAGCTAGAACCGCAGCAGAGCCAGTCCGTTTTTCTTGATAGGCTTGACCTGTCCATGCAATTTGATAGTTCTCAGGCAAGTTTTCCGCAGCGATTTTTTCAACCATTTTAATCGCGTCACCAGAGCTCACACCTGCAGCGCCACTACCCATCACTTTGGCAGAAAGCAAGCCGTTGTAACGCTCTAGTTGCTCAGCACCAACGATACTGCTTACTCTACTTAATGCGGATAAAGGCACCATTTTCCCAGTATTAGAACGTACATATACTTTGCCTAAATCTTCTGCTTTCATGCGATATTCAGCCTCTGCTTGCAATTGCACGCGATAAGTACGGCCAGACTTATTGAAGTCATTCACATATAAAGAACCCATCGTACTTTGCAGCGTCGCATAAATGTCTGCTACTGGCACACCTTGCGAAATCGCTTTTGCTTCATCGACTTCCACAAATAGTTGCGGCACAGTTGGGCGGAAAAATGAGTTAATACCAGTTAAACGTTGCTCTTTGCGCAAGGCATCCATAAAGTTATTAACGACAGCTGATAAACGCAACGGATCTGCATCGCCACGACTTTGCAAATACAACTCAAAACCACCTGAACTACCTAAACCACGAATTGCCGGTGGATTAAACGCAATAGCCATGCCATCTGGCTGTTGCATACCAATGCCAAATAACTTACCGACAATGTCATCCGCCGTCGTTGTGCGCTTATCCCAATCGGTCATACGCACAAACATGGTAGCTGCATTGGTTTTGTTGCCGCCACCAATCAAGTCAAAACCATAGACTGCAAACTCAGTCGCGACAGCAGGGTCTTTGGCAATTTCAGTACGCACTGCTTCCGTGGTTTTAGTGGTACGACTCAAAGTTGCCCCATCCGGCATAATCACCGCAGTAACGACATAACCTTGATCTTCTGCCGGCACAAAACTACCTGGCACAGTTCTAAGTAATATCGCAACCAGCGCAATAATGCCAACGAATACAATGGTGCCAATAATTCTATGATGCAAAGTTAGATTAACCGTACTCGTATAAAAATTCGTTAACTTCCCAAAACCACGGTTAAACGGTTTAAAGAATTTAGATTCTTCATGTACAGATTTCAGCAAGATTGCACACAATGCAGGCGTTAATGTTAAGGCAACAACACCTGAAATGACCACTGCCACGGCGACAGTAACCGCGAATTGGCGATACATTTCACCCGCAATACCGCCCAAGAATGCTACTGGGACGAATACTGCGCACAGCACCAGCACAATCGCCACCACAGCGCCTGAAACCTGCTCCATGGATTTAATTGCAGCTTTAATCGGTGACAGCTTCTCTTCTGCCATCAGTCGCTCAACGTTTTCTAGCACCACAATCGCATCATCAACCACGATACCAATTGAAAGCACCATGGCAAATAGCGTTAACGTATTAATAGAAAAGCCAAATATCCATAAACCTGCAAACGTACCAATTAATGAAATCGGGACCGCAATCAACGGAATTAAAGTCGCACGCCAGCTTTGTAAGAACACATACACCACTAACACAACTAAGACTAGAGCCTCAGCCAGCGTTTTAAGCACTTCCGATATTGATGATTTAACAAAGTCGCTGGTGTCATAAGGCGTTTCCCAATCTACGCCTTCTGGAAAGCGTAGTTTCAGCTCATTCATTTTGTCTTTAACAGCTTGTGCTGTATCAAGCGCATTGGCACCTGTTTGCAAGAAAATAGGGATACCTACACCCGGCAAACCATCTAGCGCAGTACGCACGTTATAGGTTTGCGAACCTAACTCAACTCGTGCAACATCTTTTAAATAAAGCACACCACGTGGACCATCTGCGCGAATAATGATACTGCCAAACTCACTCGGGTCAATTAAGCGGCCTTTAGCGGTAACGGTATAAATCAACTGCTGCGAATCAGGTGATGGCTCCTGACCGATTTTACCTGCCGCATACTGGTTATTCTGCGATTGAATTGCATTTGCAATATCAGTAGTCGTCACACCCAATTGCGCCATGCGGTCTGGTTTTAACCAGATACGCATAGAGTAATCTTGTGCACCGAAAATAATCGCATCGCCCACACCGTTAATACGTTTAAGTTCATCTAATACATTAAGCGTACCGTAGTTGCTTAAATACAGCGGATCATATTTCTTTTGCTTATCGGTCAACATCACCACAAGCAGAATGTCGTTTGAACGCTTTTGTACGACCAAACCAGTGCGACGCACCTCATCAGGCAAGCGTGGCAATGCAATATTAACGCGATTGCTCACGTTAAATGTTGCCTGATTCACATCAGTGCCGATTTCAAAAGTAGCAGTAATCGTTAATGTGCCGCTGGAGTCAGCGCTAGAGTTAAAGTACAGCAAACCCTCAACGCCACTCAACTGCTCTTCAATCGGCGCTGCAACGGTTTTAGATAGCGTTTCTGCACTGGCACCGGGATAGGTTGCAGTAATCAGTACTGTCGGCGGTGCAATCTGCGGGTATTGCGCAATCGGCAATTTAAGCGCAGCAGCTAAACCTGCCAATACAATAATGATGGACAGAACTGAGGCAAAAATAGGCCTTGTGATAAAAAATTTGGTCATGGTTTTATGTGCTCAGATGTTTGATTAACCAACTTTTACTTTAGATTTAGTCGTAGACTTAGAGGTCGACTTATCTATAGCAGCAGGTTCTTGAGTTGATTGAGTAGGCTGAACAAAAATTTTCGGTTGCACTACTGCTCCAGGGCGTAATTTGATCAAATTATCAACAATCACTTTATCGTTAGCCTTTAAACCATCCAAGATAATCCAATCCTTACCATGCCACGCACCCACAGTTACAGGCGTTGGGGTCGCTTCATTTTTGGCATTAGCCACATAAACAAACTTGCCTAGATCCCCTGATAGCACGGCAGCCTGCGGCACCAAAAACACCCCTTCACGCTCACCAGTCGTCACACGAGCGCGAACAAACTGACCTGGCAACAACGCTTTATCGTCGTTATTAAAAGTCGCGCGCAGCTCCTGTGTGCCTAAAGTTGGATCAATTTGATTTGCGGTAAAATTAAGCTTACCTTTTTGTGCATACTCACTACCATTAGGCAATATCAAAGTCACGTCCGTCACACTGCTTGAATTAACATGCCCACCCAAACTGGCAAGTTCTGATGCAGACAAACTAAAACGCGCCCAAATGGGTGACAACTGAACAATAGTCGTCAGCAAACTAGTGTTTGCAGCAACCAATGCCCCTTCGGAGAACTGGAAACGGCCAGCGATGCCAGAAACAGGTGCCGTTACTTGCGTATAAGAAAGATTCAACTCCGCTTCTTTAATATTTGCCTGTGCCTGCAACATATCTGCCTGAGAAATACTTGCGTCTGATGTTGCATTGTCATACTCACGCTGACTCACTGATTGAGTTTCAAGCAACTCTTTCAAACGATTCGACTCACGTGAGGTTTGCGTAATACGCGCGCCTTGACCTGCCGCTTGTGCTTTGGCTTGTGCCAATGCAATTTGAAATGGTACCGGATCAATAATAAACAGCACTTGACCAGCCTTTACTGATTCGCCTTCTTCAAACATTTTCTTTAGGATGATACCGCCCACACGCGGCCTAACCTCAACCTCTCTGGCGCCTTCAGTTTGCGCAACTGCTTCCACACTCATTGGCACATTGGTAGGCTGTACACTGACATAACTAACTGGCATTGCAGGCGGCGCACTGGCGGCGACATCTTCTTTTTTGCCGCAGCTCTGTAAAGCGATGGCTACAACTGCCATAACAATTAAGCTGGCGCGTGAAAAATTTTGTTTTTTTAAGTGTTTTGGTTTTAAGTTATTTTGTTGCGGCAAAAAAAGCATGATTTAAGAGCCCTGTTTAAAGTAATTTTTATCACAATTAATAATTAACCATGATATTGGTAATGATAATAGTTATTTATTTATAATCATATTTGTTGTATATTATATACAAACAAGAATGTATGTAAACTATTTTTTAACTAAATCGTTATATAGACACGGAGTTGAACTCCGAGCAACAAACCAAACATGTAAATATTTTAAATAAATGTTAGATCAGAATTAAGTGCTTAAATTATGGTAAGAAAAACGAAAGAAGATGCAGAACTTACAAGGCAACGTATTATTGACGCGGCCAAGGAGGTTTTTTTAAAACGCGGGGTAAGTCGCACTACGCTTGAGCACATTGCGTTACAAGCCGAGGTCACTCGTGGTGCCGTATATTGGCATTTTAAAAATAAAACTGAAATTTTCAATGCTATGCGTGATCGGGTTATTTTACCTTTAATCGACCGCATGGATGATACACTCGCAATCGCCAACCTAGCGGACGATGTTGACGCGCTCACTCAAATTGAAAACAGCATGTGCGTCACCATCAATGGACTCAATGAAAACATTGAAATGCGTCAGATTTATGAAATCATGATGATTAAGTGTGAATATGTAGATGAATTTGCCACCGTGCTACAGCAAATCTTAAACAATTGCTCGAATATTACAGAAAAAATTCAACTCGCATACGAACGTGCACAGGCGCAGAATATTTTAGCGCCAAACCATACACCACATGCATTGGCGTTAGATACACACTTGTTTTTTAGCGGCTTATTACATATGTGGGTAAAAGATGCTGACGGTAGCCGATTCCGCCATCAAGCAAAAGAATTAATTCAATCGCACATTAATTTACGACGCAAACAGATTAAGCTTTAAAACAAGACTTAAGAACTGTCTTTTAAAAAACTGTATTTTTAATTGCAGCTAAACTGGTCTTAATTTGTTGTTTAACTTTGTGCTTCATATCCCAATATTTCCAGCGATTTACCCAGTCATTTTCACTTGGCAACCTATCTAAATACTCCAAATGTGATTGCCCATCTTTAGCCACAACTAAATATGGCGCATCAATGTATGGGTCAATACTATCCATTTGCATATACTCAATGACATATGCCCAGCGGCTGTTCTGCGTAATGTTGGGTGTTGTGGAATGCAATAGAAAGGATGAAAACAAAACAACATCGCCGGGCTCAGCCGAAATAAACTCAGCCTTGCTCACATCTCCGTTGTATGAAACGTGGTTATCATCTACATCATATTTCAACATACCTTTATGACTTCCCGGCACAACCCACAAACCACCATTATCTGCCGTCATCGTTGTCAATGAAATCCAAAATTGAAAGTGCTGGTCTTTCAATTGGCTGTACTGATTATCTTGATGCCAAGGAAAAGTACCAGCACCCGGTTTTTTTTCTACAGCCTGATCCCATCTCACCCAAATATCAGGACCTGCAAATTGTTTTAAAAAGTCGATGATTTTGGACTGCGAGATAAAAGCACGTAATTTTTCGCTACGATGCATAATTAATGCATGAAACTTTAAATCACCCTTATCTAAAACATCCTTCCCTGACTTAGTCGCAGACGCCTCTTTAATATCAGCAACCAGCGCATCAACCTCAGCCTGAGAGAAAAAGTTTTTAATATACACATAACCATTTTTTTTAAATTCAGCATGCATAATCACGTCCATTAATTTGCTTAATCAACTGGTTAATTGCTTTATAATTGCCAATAATTGTACTATTATTTTTAATGAATGTTCTATAGCCCATTTGGAGTGACCTTGCAGATACAAACAGGCGAAATTTACGGCAAACAAACTGCGGCCAAATTGGTGATGTACAACGTACTAAAAGTCACCAAATCAAAAGGAGTTGCTGACGAGATTGTCACTCTGCAAAACATTGACAATCCACTAAGCCTATTTGAAACCACAGCACAAAAATTAGCTGCATCAGGCTATATCCGCATTAGCCAAACACCGTATATTGATTTACAAGCCACCACACCCAAACGTCGCAAAGCTGCAAAAAAACCAACCCGCTGCCCGCTTACTTTTGATTTTTTAGAAGATCGTGCAGATAGCCAAAGACCAGCACCGATATTGCCGGATTTATTTAACGTAGTTTGATTACAGCATGTAACACGATTACTCGGTCCGAAACCAGACTAATTAGCATCAACAATGGCATTCAAAAACTGTTCAGAATTCATCATCTCAGCAACTTCTTTCATACCTTCGCCGTAGACTCTTAGTAAATTCCGAATTTCTTCAAAATACGGCCAACACTCTTCTCGCTGCAAATCAAGAAATTTAATAGCCTTCTGACAATTTTGAATTGAATCAAATTTAAAACGCTCATGAAAATGGTGAATTAATTCATTACGATCTTTAGATATGGCTTCCAATATCAATTTCTTTTCTTGGAACTCATCATTATCAATCTCTAAGTTAAAAGTATGAGATATATATAAATCTTTTACTTCTAAGGGCTCTTTATTAAGAGGTACATAATCAGGGTCAATTTTTTCGACGAATTGCTTAATTACTTGCCCCATCGTCTTATTACGTATAGCCTCTGATTGTCGATTTAATATCTCTGGAAGTTCGCTTACATGGCCTGAGATTTCAGCCCGTGAAACCAACACTTTCAGCCATGACTCTAAAAGACCAAAATTGTAAACATTACGTCCATATTTTTGTAAAGCAAGATTCCTGGCATTTTCCAACTCGGTGATTGATTGAGCTTCTGATTCCATCACTTAATCTCTTGGTGGCCCACCCCATAAATCATGTCCATCCGCACTATAAATCTCAACCTCTACAAAATCACCAGGCGTTAATCCTTCGGCATCCTCTAAATACACTACACCATCAATCTCTGGTGCATCTGCTTTTGTACGCCCTATCGCCTCAAAACTACCGTCTTCTAGCTCGTTAATCTCATCCACTAAAACCGTTTGCATACTGCCAATTTTAGCCTGCAATTTTGCCGCGCTGATACGCTCTTGCACCTCCATGAATCGTGCCAGGCGTTCTTCTTTTACCTCTTGCGGCACGTGGTCTGGCAATTCATTGGCTTTTGCACCATCCACTGCTGAATAGGTAAAGCAACCTACCCTGTCTAATTGAGCCGCTTCTAAAAAGTCGAGCAGCATTTTGAAATCATCTTCTGTCTCGCCTGGGAAACCTGCAATAAATGTACTGCGTACGGTAATATCTGGGCAGATTTCGCGCCAGGCTTTAATGCGTGCCAAGTTATTTTCGGCATGTGCAGGACGCTTCATGGCTTTTAAGATACGTGGACTGGCGTGTTGAAATGGCACATCCAAATACGGCAAAATTAGGCCATCAGCCATTAATGGAATCACTTCATCCACATGTGGATATGGATATACATAATGTAAACGCGTCCAAATACCTAGCTCACTTAACGCACCACATAACTCTGTCATACGCGTTTTTACTGGGCGTCCATTCCAAAAGCCTGGGCGATATTTCACATCAACGCCATAAGCACTAGTATCCTGCGAAATGACCAACATCTCTGAAACACCTGCATTAACAAGGTTTTCTGCTTCATTTAGCACATCACCGATTGGGCGGCTCACTAAATCGCCACGCATGCTGGGAATAATGCAGAAGCTGCATCTATGATTACAGCCCTCAGAAATTTTCAAATAAGCATAGTGACTAGGCGTTAAACGCACGCCTTGAGGCGGCACTAAATCCGTGTATGGATCGTGTAATTTTGGCAGATTATGATGCACATGCGTCATTACTTCTTCAAGTGCGTGCGGGCCTGTGACGGCTAAAACACTCGGATGCGCTGCTTCTACCACACCTTTTTTTGCACCCAAGCAGCCGGTCACAATCACTTTGCCATTTTTATGAATCGCCTCACCAATCGCATCTAAAGATTCCTGTACGGCAGAATCAATAAAGCCACAGGTATTCACGACGACTAAATCCGAGTCTTCATAACTCGCTGAAATCTCATAGCCTTCTGCGCGCAATTGAGTCAGTATGCGCTCGGCATCAGAGCCTGCTTTAGGGCAGCCAAGTGATACAAAACCAACTTTTGGTGTGGATGTTAATGCAGATGTTTTCATACGTTTGTTTTCATCAATAGTTTTATTCTAAAAAGTAGCCAACCAGCCAAATGGATGCGACGCCGCAGGCAATCAGGACAAGTTGCGAAATAGTGGCGCGTAATTCGGTGCGCTTGTGCAAGCTGGGGATTAAATCGGCGACAGCCACGTAAAGCATGCTGGCAGCAGCTAAACCTAAAATGGTAGGAATCCAACTTTGCACGTGGGTTAAGGCAAAATAAGCGACAACCCCGCCAACTACAGTTGCCAAGCTGGAGACTAAGTTAAAAATAAAAGCTTGTTTTTTGCTATAGCCAGAATGCAATAGAATTAGAAAGTCGCCCACTTCTTGCGGAATTTCATGCGCAATGATGGCGATAGCCGTCACAATGCCAACTTTTATATCCACCATAAAAGCAGATGCAATCAAAATACCATCTACAAAATTATGAAAGGTATCGCCAATCATAATCATTAAACCACTACGGCCATGATCATGTTGCGTGTGATGATGGTGCGCCGTAATAGAAGGCTGCTTTATTGTGACTGCTTTATATTTTGTTGCTGGCGCAGATGTCGTTTCCGTCTGCATTTCGGCATTGGGGCAATCATCCGCAGTATGTACCGCATGTACTTCGCAATGGTCACCATGACAATGCCGCCAAATGACTAACTTTTCTAAAGCAAAAAATAGCAATATACCCAGCAAAACCGTCACGGTGATATGTTTTGGGCTAGTCGCGACTTCAATGGCTTCAGGCAGAATTTCTAAGAAGACTGCGCCCAGCATCGCGCCAATTGCGTAGCTAATCAGCATAGGAACCGTAGATTTACTGATGTTGAGTGCGACTAATGCAGCGCCAGCGACACTCAATACGCCGCCAAGCAAGCTAAATAATAATATCCAAAGTAAAACGGAAAGGTCAGGAATAGTCATGCGGACTTATAGATTCAAGAATAAACGGCATTATAGCGTAAGACACTGTTTTAACTGCTATTCCGCAATGCTCAATAATGCAACTTTATTGCATTAAGCTTACATCATGATTGAAAACCAGTTAATACGTGAAAATCAGTGATTTTTCTAAGTTAATCAGAAACTAGGTTATCCAGATAAGTGTCGCCATGCGACCCGTCAGATTGTCGCGACGGAACGAGAAAAAACGTTGCTCATCGGTAAAAGTACAGAAGGTTTCTTGCTGGCCGCCGCCGTAAATCTGTTTGACGCCTATATTATTAAGGCGTTGCGCGGCAAGTGTATAGATATCGGCTAACCATTTATCGCCACTGTTTGATTCAGATGCAAGTTGTGGTTTAAATGCAATTTCGGCCTGTGCGTCTTTTGCTAGAAACTGTGCTCTTACTTCACTGCCTACTTCAAACGCTTGCGGGCCAATCGCCGGGCCTAGCCAAGCCATTAACTGATCAGCATCTGCCGGCATTTTTTGCACTGTCGCCTCTATCACACCGTCACAAAGGCTCCGCCAACCGGCATGAACGCTTGCGACTACAGTGCCAGCTTTATCACATAACAATATGGGCAAACAATCGGCTGTCATAGTTACGCATACGGCATTGTGACGCGTAGTAAAACTGGCATCTGCATTTGGCACACAGTCGGTATTCGCAGCATCCACTACGTTTATGCCATGAACCTGATTCAGCCAAACTGGCTCAGACGGTACAAACTGGCTTAATAACTGGCGATTATGTGCAACATGGATAAGATCATCTTGCACATGACTGCCTAAATTAAGACTGTCATACGGGGCCAAGCTAATGCCTCCTTGCCGCGTGGTTTGCAGGGCATGTATATTGACCGGAGCTGGCCAATCAGGAATAATAAAATCACTAGTTTTAAGCATCGTCTTAAGTTTTAATGGCTTTAAATTCTAAGTACTGCCTAGATTACTTACTCATCTTCCAACTCGTCGTCATCCAAGTCCTCAAAATCATCATCGGCTTCACCTTCATAATAATCCCCGTCTTGATAACTAAAATCAAATGATTCTTCATCATCAAGTGGCGCATCTTCATGACGCATCGCTTCCAGCAAAACCTTCATATCGTCCGCCAACTCAATCTGCCATTCCATAAAGGTGTCTGTTTTAGGATGAATTAGACCAAGTTTTACCGCGTGTAGTGCCTGACGATTAAAACCGCTCACCGCATCGCGTAATGTTTGTGTCATGAATTTGTGCGGAATAATATTACCGATTCCGTAAACAGGGTCACCCAACATAGGCGCTTTTAAAAACTGCATATGCACACGAATTTGATGCGTGCGGCCGGTTTCAAGCTGGCAGCGCAAATAAGTATGCACGCCAAAACGCTCTAGCACTTCGTAATGTGTAACAGCGGGCTTGCCTGTACGCGAAATCGCCATTTTTGTTCGCGCATGCGAATGGCGACCAATCGGCTGATTGATAGTGCCATTGCGCCACAGTTGCCCCCAAACGATTGCACGATACTCTCGCTTAACCGTACGTGCCTGCAACTGGCGTACCAAGCTAGTCTGTGCCTCTAGTGTTTTAGCAACAACCAGCAAGCCGCTGGTATCTTTATCTAATCGATGTACGATGCCTGCGCGTGGCACATCTTTCAATTGCGGCAAATGGTATAACAGCGCATTTAAAAGTGTTCCACTCCAGTTACCCGCAGCTGGGTGTACGACCAAACCAGCAGGTTTGTTAATCACTAAAATCGTGTCATCTTCATACACAATATTCAGCGGAATGTTTTCTGGCAAAAAGGCCTGCTCTTGCACATTGGCTTGTATTACAACGCACACTTGTTCGCCGCCCCACACTTTGGTTTTAGGTGTAGCCGCTTCACCGTTTAATGTGACCAAACCTGCTTTAATCCAGGTTTGTAGGCGCGAGCGTGAATGTGCGGGCAGCATTTGTTGCAAAGCAATATCCAGTCGTTCGCCGCCTAAACTCATCGGAACATTCAGCATTTCCACAGGGGTATCTAAACGATTATCAGGTATGTTGTGTTGTAACTCTTTTTTTGGCATCAGTTTCTTAACAGCTTAAGTTATAATAAAACTTAAATTGATTGTAGGTTTTAAATTGTGAAACGTATTTTACCGCTTTTATTCAAATCCATTGCGGCTTTATTGCTGCCTTTAGTATTAACCAGCTGCGCCATTTTTGGTGACCCTACCGAATTAGATGATACAAAAGGCTGGCAAGCTGACCGCATCTATGCAGAAGGCGAGCAGAAAATGCTCGATAAAGATTATGATCAGGCCTTACGCTATTTTCAAATTCTAGAATCTCGCTTTCCACATGGAAAGTACGCGACACAAGCACAATTAGAAATTGCTTATGCGTATTATAAAAAGCAAGATCCAGTTTCTACTGTCGCAGCAGCTGATCGTTTTATTAAATTACATCCGAATCATCCTAATGTAGATTATGCTTATTACATAAAAGGTCTGGCCAGCTTTAATGAGCGTGGCGTGATTGAAAAATATACCGCTCAGGAAATCAGCGACCGCGACCCTAAAACGCTCAAAGTATCTTTTGCTGCATTAAAAGAATTAGTTGAACGCTTCCCCAAAAGCCGTTATTACAAAGATGCAACGCAGCGCATGGTTTATTTGGTCAACACGCTTGCCCAGCATGAGTTGCATGTTGCGCGTTATTACATGAACCGCACAGCCTATTTAGCGGCATTAAATCGTGCCAAATATGTGCTGGAATATTACCCAAACTCAACTTCAGTTGAAGAAGCGCTGGTTATCAGCATTAGTGCCTACGACTACATGGATTTAACGGACTTGAAAGAAGATACGCTACGTATACTGAAAACCAACTATCCAGAAAATCCGATGATATTAGGTAAAGTAACTAATGACGAGCGCGTTTGGTGGAAGTTTTGGGAAAGCATGTATTAAAACGGCTAGTATTTATGCTTAATTTAAGAGCAAACCTTAATTAATTTAACTGGCTTTACACTAATTTGGTAAGCGTAAGGATTACCAGATTAGCATGGCCAAAATAAATTAACGCTTCTTATCTTCAATATCCTTCTTAGCTTTAAGCTCTGCACGTTGCGCAGTTTTGCGGCGACGCATACTCACAATACCTTCACCTGCTTTACGCTTTTCTGGCTCTGCAAATGGGTTGTCGCCCTGCTTAAACTGTACGCGCAATGGCGTACCAGTAAGCTGAAAAGTCTTGCGATAAACGCCTTCTAAATAGCGTTTATAGCTGTCTTTAATATCATCTACATGGGTGCCATGCACCACCACAATCGGCGGGTTCATGCCGCCCTGATGCGCATATTTCAATTTAGGCCTTGTACCACGACTAACCGGTGGCTGATGTTGCGCGATGGCATCAATTAAAACGCGGGTAAGTTGCGGCGTAGCTAGCTTGACCATTGCCGCTTTAAACGCACCATCCACTGATGTGAATAATTCAGGTAAGCCTTTTTTTCTTAACGCTGAAATATAGTGAAATTTGGCAAAATCTAAAAACACTAATTTACGGTCAATCTCTTTTTTGATGAATTCACGCTCGTCTTCCGGCAAGCCATCCCACTTATTCACCGCAACGACCAGTGCACGACCAGCATCTAATATGTATGCTGCTACGTGTGCATCTTGCTCGGTGATGCCTTCTTGCGCATCCACCACCAGAATCGCTACATTGGCGTCTTCAATCGCCTGCATGGTTTTAACAACCGAGAACTTCTCAATGGCTTCAAATACGCGGCCACGCTTACGAACGCCTGCAGTATCAATAATGGTATAAGTTTTACCATTTTTTTCTAAATCAATTTCAATTGAATCACGCGTCGTACCAGGTTCATCAAACGCAATTACGCGCTCCTCGCCTAACAAAGCATTAACCAGTGTTGATTTACCTACGTTTGGGCGACCGACAATGGCGATTTTAGGTTTGTTAAGATTGGTTCTAGCTTCTTCAAAATCGTGCTCTGGAAAACTCTCTAACGCTAACTCCACCAAATCTTTCACGCCTTCGCCATGCGCAGAGGATATTGACAGTGGATCGCCCAAACCTAGCTCATGAAAGTCAGCCGAAACCACTGCTTTATTCATGCCTTCAGTTTTATTCACGGCCAACAATACAGGGCGTTGAGATTTACGTAATTTATCAGCAATAATAAACTCTTGTGGCGTCATACCCGCGCGACCATCCACCAGAAAAATGACGATATCCGCTTCATCTATCGCCAACAATGTCTGGCGCGCCATTTCTTTTAAAATACCGCTTTCGGCTGTGGGTTCAAAACCACCAGTATCGATCACCAAATAAGGCTTACTTGCACCAATGCCGCGACCGTAGTGTCTATCACGTGTCAGGCCGGGCAAATCAGCCACCAAAGCATCACGACTTTTAGTCATGCGATTAAAAAGGGTAGATTTGCCAACGTTAGGTCGACCGACTAATACAATGGTAGGTAACATATTTTTGAGGCGACTATTTTACACTGATGGCGTAAACGCCACCGCCGCGTGTTTCTGCAATTAATTGCGAAGTATTGGAACCAGGAATAAGAGACATGACAGGGTTGCTATCAACTTTAATTCGGGCAGAAAAATTACCATCATCTCGACTTAAAAAATGGATATAGCCTTCCAAATCGCCAACGGCAATTAAACTGCCCATTGGCAATGGTGCTGTCAGGCGGCGATTAGACAAGGCACCTTGCCGCCAAAAGGTTTTACCACTGGTGTAATCCAGTGAGTAAACAGAACCTAATGTATGCGAAACAAATATTTTTGCATCTTCGGCACTTAAGCCTGAGTAGCTAGAAATATCGCGATTCCAGAGCACTTTGCCAGTTGCGCGATCCACTGCCGCTATCTTTCCTTGATATGCAACCGCATAAATCACGCTGCCATCAATAAAAGGCAAGCTGGTTATATCAGCAATTCGCTCAATTTCTGTCACGCCTTTAGGCTGTGCGATGGTCGCTTCCCATAAAATCTTACCAGTATCTGCGCGTATGGCAACTAATTTCCCACCGGCAAAACCAGCATAAACTGCGCCCGCATCTACGACAAAACCAACGCTACTGCGTAATGATAATGCCGGCGTAATGCGTTCATAAACCCATTTACGGCTGCCATCTGTGGCATCCAATCCATAGATACGGTTGTCACCAGATCGCGCAATCACCATGCCATCGAAATAACGCGGCACACTTAATATTTCGCTGGAAACTTTGGCTTTCCATAAAAACTTGCCTGCCGTATCTACCGCATGCACATAGCCTTTATTGCTGCCCACCATCACAACTCCACCACCTACACCAACACCACCACTAATAGGCTCACCAATACTCATACGCCATAATTCACGGCCGCTGGCTGCATCAAACTTAGCAATCTCGCCTTTGGTATTAGCGACATAAACGGCATCGGAATCCCTGGCTGGCGTGTAGTCATACTTGTCCGTAACGCCAGCTTTGGCGGACCAATCAATTTTAGCCACATAAGTCGCTTTAAAATCTTCCAGTTCAGCTGGTGGATTGGCCGGCTCACGACCGAATACCTTATCAGCAAGGTCGGAACGGAACTCTGTCAACACACTACAAGCGCTTAAGAATGCCAAACTAAGAATTAAACTGTATTTAAAAATGGATTTACGCATTGTGTAGGCCAGCAATTAAACGCCAAGTGATTCAAGTTTTTGACGCGTATATTGCGACAATCTACCTTGAGAATCTAGCTCAATTAAAGCTGTTTCATAAGCTTTTTTAGCCTCTGTTTTTTTACCTTGGGCCATGTAAATATCACCCTTTAAATCTTCCTTTAGCCCTACAAAGCCTTTGTCGCTGTCACTTGACAACAATTTCAGCGCAGCATCATAGCTTTTCTCTTCAAACAAAATACCAGCCAACTGCAAACTGGCTATTGCTTTGGTTGTACTTTCTTTGGCATTTTTAGCCGCCCACTCAAGCTGAGTTTTAGCATTTTTGTGATCGTTTGCGGCAATATTCACTTTTGCCGCATAAATTGCTGCTCGTCCAGCATAGGGCGTACCAGCATAATCTGCCGTTAATTTTGTCGCTTGCGCTTGAATATCGGCTAATTTGCTTGTATCTGTGGTAACCAGGGTTTGATATAAAGTAGATGCTTCAACCGATTTTTTAGCTTGAAAATAATGATAACCTTGCCATCCAGCATAGGCCAGCAATACTACCAGTATTAAATTAGAGATTAATTTCCCACTCTTTTTCCACCAAGCTTTAAATTCATCTAACTGTTCTTGCTCTTCTAAATCGTATGCCATTACTCTTTCTCTCTTAATAACTAATTTGCTTCCAAATACCTTTTAACTAAACTAGGCCGCTTTTCGGCCTGGAATCGCACTTAATAACTGCTGTGTATAAGGCTGCTGCGGTGAGTTGTAAATTTCCACTACATTGCCCTGCTCTACAATTTTACCTTTATGCATCACGACCATTTCATCAGCAATGTGACGCACTACTCTTAAATCGTGACTGATAAACAAATAACTCAAGTTCATCTCAACTTGCAATTCTTTTAATAACAACAAAATTTGCGCTTGCACCGACACATCTAATGCAGATACTGGCTCATCACACACAACTATTTTTGGCTCTAGCACTAATGCGCGCGCGATACCAATACGCTGTCGTTGTCCACCAGAAAACTGATGGGGGTATTTCAGTGCATCATTTGCCTTTAAGCCAACACGCTCCAGCATTTGATACACTTTATTTTTTGCTCGGCCACACTACCCAAACCATGAATCAGCAAACCCTCACCGACAATTTCACCAACGTGCATGCGGGGATTAAGCGAGGCAAAAGGATCTTGAAACACCATTTGTAAATTCTTACGAACGGCTCTAAGTGATTGCGCATCTAATTTGGCTAAATTTTGCCCTTGAAACAGCACTTCACCGCTGTCCACAGGTTGCAATTGTAACAGACAACGCGCCAAGGTGGATTTACCAGAACCAGATTCACCTACTATCGCAAGTGTAGAACCTTCTTTAAGCGCAATACTGACATCATCCAGCGCCCTAACTTGTGCTTTTCCAAAGCCAAAACGCCCGCTGCTTTGTATGTAAGTTTTCACCAAATGATTGGCTTGCAAGATAATGTTGCCGGCATCCGTATTACTCATGCAGCAACCTTGCTATCTTTTAACCAAGCGTAATCAATGGGTTTAAGTTGTTTCCTGCCTTCGTAATCAGGCACGCAGGCCAGCAAAGCTTTGGTATATGGATGTTGCGGCTTTTCTAAAATTTGTTTTTTTGTGCCGGTTTCAACAATCTCGCCTCTAAACATCACAATCACATCGTCGGCAATATCCGCCACCACGCCAAAATCGTGTGTGATAAACAACATCGCCATATTCATGCGTGTTTTGAGCTCATCTAATAAATGCAAAATTTGCGCTTGCACCGTCATATCCAGCGCAGTTGTAGGCTCATCTGCAATTAACAATGCTGGCTCGCAGGCAATGCTCGTCGCAATCATCACGCGTTGACGCTGCCCGCCTGACAATTCATCAGGGTAGCTATTGGCACGCTCCATTGGGATACCGACTTGCTGCAATAAACTTTCAACGCGCAATTTTAAGCCAGAGCCTTTAAGGCCTAAATGTGCCGTGAGTGATTCGCCAATTTGATAACCGACCGTCAAAACAGGGTTAAGTGAAGTCATCGGCTCTTGAAAAATCATGCCGATTTTAGCGCCGCGGACTTTTTGCAAGGCTTTATTATCCAGCGTTGCAATATCTTGACCTTTAAATATAACACTACCCGTTGACTGCAGTTGTTTAGAAAGCAAACCCATAATACTCAAGGCCGTTAAGCTTTTGCCACTGCCAGACTCACCCACGATACAGGTAGTTTTACCAGCCAATAAGCTCAAACTTGCATCTTTAACCAAAAACCGATTAGGCTCATTTTTTGGCGTGATAGTTAAATTGCTGATATTTAGAATTTCGGCCATGGTTTATTCAATGTTGTAAACAATCGTCACCACAACGCGCGCAATTTTGTCGATTGTTGATTTGTCGTAAACTCCGCCATAGCTATCATCGCCTGCATCACCGCCTACAGGCAGTATGTAAAACGCGCCCTGGCTAGCTGATTTCATTACACCTACTTTTACGCCATCTTGTTTAACAAACTCTGTGGCACGGCTGCGCGCATTTTTAGTGGCATCTGCAATCAATGACATTTTAATGGCTTCTAAATTACCAACTAAATAATTCGGTGATTGGGCTGTAACAGGATGATTTTCTGCACGCAATTGCAGAAACGCCTTATTTGCAGCGGCAATCTTAGTTAAATCCTGGCTAGTGACACGAATGTTCTGATAAGCATCAAAACCATTCTGCACTTGGCGCGGGATGTCTTTTACAAAGACTTCCTCATAATGCGGGCCGATTGTCTCAACATCTGCCGACCAAGTTTCGCTAGCGAAACCTTGTTTGACTAAAAACGCTTCGACCACTTTGCGTTCTGTCGCCAGACTTTCTAACGCTGCTGCTTGGGTAGGCTGCGTCACGCCAACAGTGATTGTCCATTCTGCGCTATCAGCCTTGATTGGCTTTTCTGCTAAACCTTTTACTGTAATGGACTGTTGACCTGAAACCGCACGTTTGGCTTGTACACCCAATATGAATGCAGCACTTGCCATGCCAATCGCCAACAACAAACCCAGCACAATAATAGCAGTTGAAAACTGTTTATTTTCTTTTAGCTTGCTATCGGTCATATTAGTCCTCTCATTAGCGGCTAGTTTTGTCTAGCTCCGCAGAAAATTAACCACTTCGCTTAGTTTACAACGTTTTTGTTCACCCGCTTGTAATAAGGGCTTTAATGATATTTCATTTGCTGCAGCTTCATCATCACCGATAATTGCCGCAAAGTGCGCGCCGCTTCTATCGGCTTTTTTCATTTGTGATTTAAAACTGCCGCCACCCGCATGTAATACTACGCTCAGACCAAAGCTGCGTAAGGCTTCAGCCGTCATAAATGCCTGTTTTTCAGCTAAGTCGCCCACGTTAACCAAATAAATATCTGGTGAATTCGTGGCGGTCACACCATATTCCTGCATCAACAAAAACACGCGCTCTAAACCGATACCGAAACCGCATGCAGGTGTTGGATTACCGCCTAAACGCTCGACTAAAGCGTCATAACGTCCACCACCAGCAATCGTTCCTTGTGCACCCAACTTAGTGGTCACCCATTCAAATACTGTACGATTGTAATAATCCAAGCCTCTTACCAAGCGATGATTAATGATAAAAACAATACCTGCATCGTTTAGTAAATGACACAATCTTTCAAAATGGGTTCGACTTGCTTCACCTAAACAATCCATGAGTTTAGGTGCCGCTTCGCACATCGCCTGCATGCGCGGATTTTTTGTATCTAAAATGCGCATTGGATTCGTGTGTAAACGGCGTTTTGCATCTTCATCAAGCACATCCAAATGTTGCTCAAAATAGGCAATTAAAGTTTGGCGATATTCGGCGCGCTCTGCCGCATCGCCAATACTATTGATCTGCAACTCAACATCAGCAATGCCTAACTCGCGCCACAATCTTGCCAGCAAAACGATCTGTTCAGCATCCACATCCGGGCCATCAAAGCCAAAAGCTTCTACGCCAATTTGGTGAAACTGGCGTTGACGGCCTTTTTGCACATTCTCATGCCTGAACATAGGGCCTGAATACCACAAACGTTGTGGGCCGTTATATGTCAAATTATGTTCAACAACCGCACGCACGCAGCCTGCAGTCCCCTCTGGACGCAACGTCAGCTTGTCACCATTCAGTTTATCTTCCCACGCGTACATCTCTTTTTCAACAATATCGGTATGCTCACCGACTGAACGCACAAATAAATCGGTTGGTTCGACCAAGGGCATGCGAATATTATTATAGCCATATTGACTTAATATATGCCTTGCGGTGTCCTCCAGCTTAAACCACAGCGGTGTCGCCTCAGGCAGAATATCGTAGAAGCCTTTGACGCTTTGAAATTTGGTATTGGTAGATTTGGTATTAGACACGATTATATTAGAACAGGATTTATATTAGAAAGGTACAGCCGTTACTTAGCTGATGGATTGAATAGGAATGGTTTTTTGGATAACTGCGACGCGTAGTTTTCCGCCTTCAGCATAGTTTTTCTGTACATAATCTTCTACAATCGCCTGAAACTCTTCGGCAATATGATCACCTTTCAAAGTGACTGTTTTTTCACCATCTACGAATACCGGTGCGACTGGTGTTTCGCCAGTACCTGGCAAGCTAATGCCTATATTAGCCAGTTTGGATTCACCTGGCCCATTCACCACACAACCCATCACAGCAACGCTCATATCTTCCACGCCTGGATATGCGCTGCGCCAAACAGGCATTTGCACACGCAAATAGCTCTGAATTTGCATGGCTAACTCCTGGAAATAGGTTGAAGTGGTACGGCCACAACCTGGACAAGCCGTGACTAAAGGCGTGAATGAGCGGATGCCCATGGTTTGTAGAATCTCTTGTGCAACAACGACTTCTTTTGTTCGGGATTCGTTTGGTTCTGGTGTCAAACTGACGCGAATCGTATCGCCAATGCCTTGTTGCAACAATAATGCCAATGCCGCTGTAGAAGCGACAATGCCTTTGGAACCCATGCCAGCTTCGGTTAAACCCAGATGCAAAGGATAATCACAGCGAGTTGCTAAATCGGCATACACCTTAACCAAATCCTGTACATTGCTGACTTTACAGGAAATGATTATCTGATTAGGGTCTAAACCAATATCAACCGCCTGTTGCGCACTTTCTAAAGCAGATTGTATCAATGCCTCACGCATTAAGGCGTCTGAAGATAATGGCTCCGCAAGCTTGGCGTTATCATCCATCATCTGCGCCATTTTTGCTTGATCTAGGCTGCCCCAGTTAACACCAATTCGCACCGATTTTTTGTAATGAATAGCGGCTTCAATCATGGCAGCGAATTGCTCGTCACGCTTACTGCCTTTACCTACATTACCTGGATTAATACGATATTTAGCTAAACTTTTTGCACAATCAGGATAAGCGGCTAGTAATTTGTGACCGTTATAATGAAAGTCACCGACCAAAGGCACATTGCAACCGAGTGCATCCAAACCGGCGCGAATATTGCCGACTTGTGCTGCAGCTTCGGGCGAGTTAACCGTAATGCGTACGACCTCACTACCCGCTTGCCACAACTCAAACACCTGCTGGATAGTGGCTTGTGCATCGGCAGTATCAGTGTTGGTCATGCTTTGCACGACAACCGGAGAAGCAATTGTGCCATACAAGCCACCGCCTACTGGCACATCGCCTACCATGACTTGACGGGTGTTTCTACGCATGAATAACGACTCTACAATTCCAATAATTCTAAAAAGTTATTCTAATTTAAGCCGCGCTACATTTACACGCGTATGCGGAGCCAGATCAACAGACTTTCCGTTCACCATCAAAGTAGTGCCAATCGCGTTGCCAATCACCAATTCTAAAGGAGTTTTAGCCTCGACCGTTTCGCGTCCACCGGCAAAAATGATTTTGCTATACACCTGTTTGCCTTTGGCATCCACAACACTCACCCAGGTTTCCTGACTAGCTGCAAGCTCCAAGCGAGTCCCCCTTTGGTCAACGACTGGCGTACTGGCTGATGCCGCGTTAGGATTTAGCATTAACTGTGCATTAGCTGTAGCAGAAGAGTTCGGTGTTAATGCCGCTTGAGGCGCATTTAAAGAGTCGGGCGAATTCGTAGACTGTGGCGCATTCAGAGAATCAACAGTCGCTGGTGGCAATGCAATCTCAGTGGATTGCTCCATTCGCTCCACCGCTGGTAAGGCTTGTTCCGGCAAAGGTTCTAATTTTTCTGTGCCGGCTATAGGTGCAGTTGGGCTAGGTTTTTCAATGTAATGCTGATAAAAAAGCCATGTTGCCAATGCTAATGCCAGCAACACACTGAATACAATATAACGTCCTGTTTTAGGTTTTTTATATCCACCCACTTTCATGGTGGAACTAGGTTTAATCGTAAAAGCCAATGGTTCTTTACTTGGCACCAATACGTTATAAGCATCCAATAGAGGTCCGGCATCCAGCTTAAGCAATTTGGCATAATTGCGAATAAATCCCTTCACAATCGTTGATTCAGGCAAAGCCGTAAAATTATCCGCCTCAATCGCTTCAATCTGTTTATTGCTGATCTTAAGCCGGCTCGTTACATCATTTAATGACAAGCCTTGCTTTTCACGCGCGATTCGTAACGCGCCACCGCAACGCGAACGTGAATAAGCCAAGTATTCCGCCTGATTAGCGTCAGCAGTAGATGATGCTAAGTTTTCGCTTACGTTAGCCTGTTCAGGTGCTTGCTTCACATCTACATTATCGGTATTTTTACGTGCCATATTATCGCCCTATATTTATCGCTCTGAGTTTAGCAAATGATTATTGACCGCTTAATAATAAGCTAGTTTGTTCAGAGTTTGGGTACTGTTGGCGCAACTGCAATGCATAACTGGCCTCATTATCTCGCCCACCTAAAACACGCTCAATTTTAATGCCCAACCATAATGATTCAGGGCTTGGTGCAGCTACCAGAACATTTTGTAAGGTAGATTTTGCTGTAACTACATCTCCGCGTTTAAATTGGATATCTGCCAACTGATAAGCAGCAGAATAAGTTAATGGTTGTATCTGCAAGGCCTTGTTCAAATAAAGCTCAGCATTTTTAATATCGTTTTTACGCGCGGAACAAATACCAGCATTGGCATACGCCAGATTCGGCGTTGTATAAAGCGGGTTTTTTACTGCTTCCAGAAAATGAATGATCGATTCATCATAACGCTTTCTGGCACATAAAAAACTACCATAATTGTTATGTGATTCTGAACTGTTAGGCTTAAGCTGGATCGCTTTTTTGAAGTTAGCATCGGCTTTAGCATCTTCACCCAAAGCCGATTGCACTAAAGCCAGTCCATTATAGGCTGGTGAATAAGCAGGGTCGATTTGCGTGGCGATTGTAAATTCATTCAGTGCGATTTCATATTTATTCTGCTGCAAATAGGCGGCAGCTAAATCACTGTGCGCGCGCGCGCGTTCAGTAATGGCAGTTTCGCTATAAATACCTTGATTACTGGTTTGTGGGTTTGTGACACAAGCAGCAAGCGGCAAGATCATTAGCAATCCAAGCACAAACATTTTCATCGAACTTCTAATCTTGATTAAATTCACCATCATGCAACCACCTCTATTGGAATATTTTTAAGTGACCGCTTCGTTTTATCTAACACCTTGCCCGCCAACTGCCCGCAAGCCGCGTCAATATCATCGCCGCGCGTTTTGCGCACGGTTACGATATAACCCGCCTGCATTAAAATATCACGAAACACGCGAATATGACTAGGCTTTGAGGTTTCGTATCCACTATTTGGAAACGGATTAAACGGAATCAAATTCAGCTTGCACGGCACAGTTTTAATCACATCCAGCAATTGATGCGCATGCTCGACCGTATCATTCACACCGTCCAGCATCACATATTCAAATGTTACAAAATCACGCGGCGCTTTTTCTAAATAGCGATTACAAGCTGCCATCAGTTCTTTAATCGGGTATTTTTTATTGATTGGCACAATCACATCACGCAAGGCATCATTAGGCGCATGTAATGAAACGGCCAATGCCACAGGACAATCTTCTTTTAACCTATCCATTGCAGGCACAATGCCAGATGTGGAAAGCGTGACGCGACGGCGACTTAAACCATAGGCACTGTCATCCAGCATGATCTGCATGGCGGTGACAACATTATCGTAGTTCGTCAGCGGCTCGCCCATGCCCATCATCACCACATTTGAAATGATGCGGTCATTAGCAGAAAGCAAATCGTATCCAGATTCACTGCGTAGTGACTTATTGGCAATCGCCAACTGGCCGATAATTTCCGACACACTTAAATTGCGGTTAAAACCCTGCGCGCCTGTACTGCAAAACGTACAAGCCAGCGCACAACCCACCTGGCTGGAGATGCACAAAGTACCACGGTCATCTTCAGGAATAAATACCGTTTCAACACTGCTGGCCGCACCGGTTTTAAGGTCATCCGTACCGATTAACCACTTGCGTGTGCCGTCGTTGGATACCTGTTCCAACTGCACATTCGGCAAAACAATTTCAGAATTAACGGCTAACTTCTCACGCAAACTTTTGGCAATATCCGTCATCTGCGCAAAATCGTGCACACCAAAATGATGCATCCAGCGCATCAACTGCTTGGCGCGAAAAGGTTTCTCACCGATACTTGCAAAGTAATCGGCGAGTTGCGGTTGATTAAAATTCAATAAATTAATCAATTAGTTAAACCTTTTCTTATGTTCAAAGAATTCAAACTTCTAAATTAGGTCAAGAGTGAATAAAAAATAATAGCGAGACACACATGAAAGTATGTAAGGAAATTATCTTTTATTCGCAACGCAGCATAATGACGAAGATTGAATTATTTAGCCGAAGAAGTATTTAATTTCGATGGCCGCATTCTCTGCAGAGTCTGAACCATGCACTGCATTTGCATCAATGCTTTCAGCAAAATCAGCGCGAATCGTACCAGCAGCGGCTTCTTTAGGATTTGTTGCGCCCATTAAATCACGGTTTTTCAATACAGCGCCTTCGCCTTCTAACGCTTGAATCATCACAGGACCAGAAATCATGAATTTAACTAAATCGTTGAAAAATGGACGTGCTGCGTGCACAGCGTAAAAACCTTCAGCCTCAGCTTTAGTCAATTGAACCATTTTGGCTTCAACAATTTTTAAACCAGCGTTTTCAAAACGCGTATAAATCTGGCCAATTACGTTTTTTGCTACTGCGTCTGGTTTGATAATGCTAAGGGTGCGTTCTACTGCCATTCTGTACTCCAATAATTAAAAAAGTTTTCCAAAAATAAATAATTAAAATAACTACTTAGAAAGGCGTAGATTTTAGCATTTTTGACGGATTTGATAAACCACAAAAAAACAATGCCGCATTATAAAAAAGTTTTGCGAATGATTAATCTTAAAAACATGCTTATCTATTTGTCATTTCCGACTTGCTTTATTACTTCATCAATTCCTACATCACAATCCACATCTATCCTATACGCAGCATCAGCAATGCTGACTAACATTCATATCACACTTCAGTTTCAAAATTAAAACTGATTCCCCGCTTAAATTTAGGAGAATGATATGAATACTGCAAAAACCAATCCACTTTTTTCATTAAAATCGAGCTTGTTCATTGCTATCAGCTGCTTTGCATTAAGTAGCCCAGCTTTTGCCGATGAAGAGTTTTATGGCACTATTGAAAGCCGCCCAACTGAAAACCCTGGCATTTGGGTTGTGAGTGGCCAGCAGGTTGAAGTAACGGATAAAACAAAAATCGACAATGATCACGGTCCGTTGGTTGTGGGCTCATGTGTTGAAGTTGAGCACAAAAAAGGCGTAGTGAAAGAGATTGAGTCTGCCAAGCCAGCAAAATGTGGTAGAAAGTAACTACTGGATTTCTGTTAAATAAAAAAGAGGCTATAGCCTCTTTTTTATTTAATTCACTTAATTTAATTTTTAGTTCTTTAAATTTTTCGGTGATTTTCGAGCATTGCCTTTATTCACATCAAAAATATGTACCGACAACGATATCTCACGCAGAAAACAACCTAAGCCAATAATCAAGCTTGCCATGGTAACAATAAATAAAATTGAAACGATCCGTGATGGGTCAATGTGAACCACTGCACCTACAAATAAAGCGCCAATGACCAGCGAAACAAATAAGGCAGATGCGGTGCACAACGTGATTGCCCAATGCACCCACGATGCGCGAACGGACAATATGGATAACTCGCTTAATTTGTTTTGCGGCAGTGCGATCTCCGCTTCGTTAAGCACTCTATAACGGTCGACTATTCGACCAAGTCGGCCTGTCAGCACACTCAAAACGGCACCGATGCCAGTTAGTAAGAATACAGGTGCAACGGCTAGTTGAATCACATGTGCAACGTTGGTTAAATTTTCGGTAATAATTTGCATGCGATTTTGCGATCAGAATAATAGATTGAACCCATTTTAACGGTATCACCTGAAAGTTAAAAGCATGACTAGCACGAATTGTGGCAAAATCTCGTCATGGAAATAACGCAAGACAATGCACCAAATAACCCCAGCACGACAATCGTCACCTGCCCTGCTTGTGGCTTGTTGTGCGACAATGTGTCAGTTGAGATTAAGCAATCACGCATCCGTGTTTTAAATACAGCTTGCCCAAAAAGCATTCAGTTTTTTGAGCAAGCTTTAAGTGATGACTCACCAAAAATCAATGGTGAATCGACCACCTTAAAACAAGCGATTTCACACGCCGCAAGTTTATTAAAAGCCAGCAAAAATCCTTTATTTGCAGGTTTAAGTACCGACGTGCAGGGCTTTCGTGCCATTTATAATCTTGCCAACAAAACCAATGGCAACTTACAACACATCAATGCACAAAGTATGGCGCGTAATATGGCAGTGTTGCAAAGTTCCGGCTGGCAAACGACCACACTGACTGAAGTGAAGAATCGCGCGGATGTAATTGTGTGTATTGGCACCGATATTATTTCCCACAACACGCGATTTTTTGAGCGTTTTGTTTGGTTAAACAATCAAAAATCAGATGCCATGTTTACGGATTCTGGTAAACGTGAAGTGATTTATATTGGTGAAAATCTCAATACTAAAGCAGGCATTTCACCAGATGGCAGACAGCCAGAATCAGTCAATTGCAGCAAATCTGATTTGCCTGAAATATTAGCGGTATTACGCGCTTTAATCATGGGTAAAAACCTTAAAGCGCAAAACGTAGCAGGCATCCAAATAAGTGATTTAATCGCAGTAGCTGATAAATTGAGACAAGCCAAATATGCTGTGCTGGCTTGGATTGCGAAAGACCTAGATTTTCCGCATGCAGCACTCACGATTCAAAGCATTACTGAAACAGTGACTTTACTTAATCAAAATGATAGCAACCGCACAGGTCGCGCAGCAGGCTTATCATTGGGTGGCAGCGATGGCGATACATCTGCGAACAATGCAAGCACTTGGTTAAGTGGTTTCAGTCTGAACAATGACAACATCGAACACGATGCGTTAGTTTGGATTAATAGTTTTAATGCTAAAAAATTGCCAGAAAAAACAAAGCATCCGTTGATTGTTTTAGGCAATGCCAATACAAAATTCGAACAAACCCCTGATGTATTTATCCCTGTAACCACGCCGGGATTAGATTGCAGCGGCACATTATTTAGAGTGGATTCGGCTGTGATTCTGCCATTAAAAAAAATACGCGAAAATAATTTACCGACATTAAGTGAAATTGCACGCCAGATTGAGGGTTTGCTTTAGTGATTACGCATTTAAAAAACGGCAGAATTTATTGCCCAGTCATGGGCGCAGATGGCGTGGTTCAGGACATTTACATTCGCAACGGCAAAATTATTGCCAAACCAGCCAGTCATGAAAAAATAAGCCAAACTTTTGATTTAGCTGGAAAAATCGTGATGGCTGGCGCAATTGACATGCACAGCCATATTGGCGGCGGCAAGGTCAATATTGCGCGCATGATGTTGCCTGAATTTCAGGAAACAAAGAATTATAGCGAGCCTGAGGCGCATATCTGCACGCCAAACTGCAGTCATCATGCAACTCCCAACACCAGTGACACTGGTTTTAGATATATCGAAATGGGTTATACCGCCGCTTTCGAGCCGGCGATTTTGCCGATTAACGCCCGTCAGGCACATCTGGAAATGGCCGACACGCCGATGATAGATAAAGGCGGCTATGCCATGCTGGGTAATGATGACTACTTTTTGCGTCTATTAAGTAGCAACGCCGATCAAAAGGCGATTAACGACTATGTGGCCTGGACACTACATGCGACACAGGCAATCGGCATTAAAGTGGTTAATCCTGGTGGAATTTCGGCCTTTAAATTCAATCAACGCCGATTAGATTTGGATGAAAATCACAGCCACTATCAAATTTCACCACGCCAAATTCTAAAAAGTTTAAGCCGCGCCGTGCATGATTTAGGCATCGCTAAACCTTTGCACGTACATTGCAATAATTTGGGCGCCGCCGGTAACTTTGAAACCACACTTAATACCATGGGCGCATCTGACGGTGTACCCATGCATTTGACACATATTCAATTTCACAGCTACGGCACAGAAGGTGACAAGAAATTTTCATCCGCCGCTGCTCAGATTTCAGAAGCGCTGAATAGGAATAAACATATCACCGCTGATGTTGGGCAAATTCTATTCGGCCAAACTGTCACGGCTTCTGGCGATAGTATGATGCAGCACTTAAACGCAAAACTCGCGAACCCTAAAAAATCGGTGATTATGGATATTGAATGCGATGCAGGCTGTGGCGTAGTGCCATTTAAATATCGAGATCAAAACTATGTTAACGCACTGCAATGGGCAATTGGCTTGGAAATTTTCCTATCAGTTGAAGATCCCTGGCGCATCTTTTTAACCACCGACCATCCAAACGGCGCACCATTTACCAGCTATCCACATTTGATTCGCTTGCTGATGGATAAGAGTTTCCGAAACGATGCTTTTGCCAAACTGAATTTGGATGCGCAAGCCATGAGCAACTTAACCAGTTTAAATCGCGAATATAGCCTGTATGAAATTGCCATTATGACGCGTGCAGGCGCCGCCAAACTAATCGGCCTAAACGATCGCGGACATTTAGGTGCTGGTGCCGCGGCAGACATTACCATTTACACCGACCAATCTGACCGCGAAGCTATGTTTGCCAAGCCTGACTACGTATTCAAAGATGGTGAACTGGTTGTAAAAGATGGCAAAGTAGTCAAAGTGGTTTGGGGTAAAACCCATACCGCAAAACCTGCATTTGATATTGGTGTAGAGCAAGGCTTAAAACAATATTTCGATAAATACCATACGATTCAATTAGATAACTTTAAGATATCGAATGATGAAATCGCCGAAGATGGTCGCGGCGGCATCATCAATCATACGAATTAATCACGCAACAACCATGATTATTAACTCTATTAAAATTGATGACACCTTTGCCGAGGCCTTTAATATGCGTGGCACGCGTGTACTCATTACCGCGCAAAACCACAAGTGGGCTTACCACGCAGCCAACGCCATGACCGGATTTGCTACCAGTGTAATTGGCTGCGGCGTTGAAGCTGGTATTGAGCGTGAATTATCAGCAGATGAAACACCAGATGGCAGGCCAGGTATTAGTATTTTGATGTTCGCCATGGGCAGCAAAGTGTTGATGCAACAGCTGGAAACCCGTATGGGTCAATGTATTCTCACCTGCCCGACCGCAGCCGCTTTTGCAGGTATTGAATCGGACGATCAAATCAGTTTAGGTAAAAATTTGCGCTACTTTGGCGATGGCTATCAAACCTCCAAACTAATTAATGGCAAAAGATATTGGCGCATTCCAGTGATGGACGGCGAATTTCTCACTGAAGAAACCACTGGTATGGTGCGCGCGATTGGTGGCGGTAACTTTTTAATTTTAGCCACTTCACAACCCGCCGCTTTGCACGCAGCAGAAACCGCGATTGAAGCCATGAAACAAGTGCCCAATGTCATCATGCCATTTCCTGGTGGTGTGGTGCGTTCTGGCTCTAAAGTTGGCAGCAAATACCCAAAAATGTTCGCCTCAACCAATGATGCATTTTGCCCGACATTAAAAGGTTTAGTGAATAGTGAATTAAGTGACAACATTGAAAGCGTAATGGAAATTGTGATTGATGGCCTAACATTTGATGACATCGCTACATCCATGCGCGTGGGCATCCAAGCTATTTGCGATTTAGGTGAGTCCAGCGGCGTAAAGCGCATTTCCGCAGGCAATTATGGCGGAAAGCTGGGACCGCATCATTTCAAATTACATGAAATTATGGGTAGCGCTTCATCATGACTGCACTGACATTCACGTCTAAATCAAATTCAGCACACAACGTTGATTGTCGCCGTTTAACGCCGAATAACTTAGCTAACTTAACAGTTGCTCAAATTGAAAATTTAAGCTTACTTAACACTAAAAACTCACCAAAAATTGCCGATTGCTTTGATGTTTCAGGAACAGATGCCAATCATATTATTTTCAAAAAAACGCACCATCAACTGGATTATATTGGCCATAAAATGACAAGTGGGCAAATCACCATTGAAGGCGACTGTGGCGATTTTTTAGGTGCAAATATGCGTGGCGGCAATATCATTTGCCATGGCAATGCTAATGACCGCGTTGGCGATCAAATGCGGCGCGGCTTGATTTTAATTGCAGGCGACGCTGGTGATTATTGCGGCAGTCGCATGATTGCCGGCACAATCGGCATTTATGGCAACATAGGGAGCAACATTGGATTCGCCATGAAACGCGGCACAATTTTGCTGACCAAAGTACCTAGCTTACTTGCCACGATTCAAGACTGCGGCACACACACCCTGCCATTTTTAACCTTACTTTTCAAATCGTTTAGCGCATTCAATACGCCATTTAATGCACTTAAAAATCTGCGTGTACAGCGTTATGCCGGCGATTTAGCGTGTAATGGCAACGGCGAAATACTTATTTGCAACACCAATGTTTCTGCTTAATTATTGTAGGTGTTAAAATAGCTTTTTTAGTAATTGTTAAGCATTGCCATGCCTGAAATAAAACCCAATATCCAAGCAAAATATCTGACTGCTGCGCTGTATAAATTCGTTAGCCTGCCTAACTACACCGCTCTTCAAGTCCCTATTCATGCCGCCTGCGAAGCACATCATATTAAAGGCACGATATTATTAGCTGCTGAAGGCATTAACGGCACGATTGCCGGACTGCCAAATGACATTAACGCAGTACTTAAATTTTTGCGTGAGGATCACATTTTCAATGGCTGCTTTAGCGATTTAGAACATAAAGAGTCTTTTGCTGATGAACATCCGTTTTACCGCATGAAAGTAAAACTGAAAAAAGAGATTGTGACGCTTGGCGTTGCAGGCGTTAGCCCAACCAAGCTAGTCGGCACTTATGTAAAACCACAAGATTGGAATGCGTTAATCAGTGACCCAGACGTGATTTTAATCGACACGCGCAATGATTACGAGGTTGACATTGGTACTTTTAAAGGTGCAGTTGACCCAAAAACCACCACGTTTCGGGAGTTTCCTGAGTACGTGGCAAAAAACCTAGATAAAACCAAACACAAAAAAGTCGCCATGTTTTGTACGGGCGGCATTCGTTGCGAAAAAGCCAGTAGCTACATGATGGATCAAGGCTTTGAAGAAGTGTATCACCTGCAAGGCGGCATTTTAAAATATTTGGAAACCGTGCCAGAAGCGCAAAGCCTATGGCAAGGTGAATGCTTTGTATTTGACCAGCGCGTAGCAGTTAAACACAACTTGGAAGTGGGTGAGTTTGACCAATGCTATGCCTGTCGCCACCCACTCTCTCCTGCTGAAATGGAGAGCGCAGAATATACGCCTGGCATCTCGTGTCCATATTGCTACAACACGATTAGCGAAGAAAAGCGCGCCAGTTTGACCGAAAGGCAGAAGCAAGTGATTTTAGCTAAAAAGCGTGGCCAAACGCATATTGGTGAAAAACAAAAGTCATAATAAAAAAGCCACTCAAAAGAGTGGCTTTTTTATTTATTGGTGGAGCTGGCGGGAATCGAACCCGCGTCCGCAAATCCTCCACAGACAGTTCTACATACTTAGCCTTGTTGTTTAATTTAACGTGCAACACACCAACAGACAAGCAGTTT
>Ga0160182_106094_pt1 | contig 50649 bp, 45 predicted proteins | sample met14sa_FD_108561 | JGI IMG/M metagenome (GOLD analysis project Ga0160182, IMG submission 108561) | Synthetic bacterial communities of pure cultures from sediment of Lake Washington, USA, under high oxygen condition - MT... | ecosystem: Engineered > Modeled > Simulated communities (microbial... >... | reverse complement strand
TTTTTTTGTAATTGTGACATGCGATTCTCCTCTTGTTTTTGGCCGGATAAGTTCCAGCACGCGGGCTGTTGGCATCGATTTAAAGCGGCGCCAGGTTTTTACGACCGGCGTCGTTGAAACCGAAAGGCTCTGCCGTAAAAGGCTGCTCTCGGCGATTATGAACCAGGTTTCCGGTGGCATCTACCACAAATATGGTGAGATTTAGGTGGACTGCAGTGCCGGGGTAACTTGAGTCTATCTCAACAAAATGCATTATGACTGCCAACCGCCGCCCAGCGCTTTGTAGAGTTCTACCATGGCGCTAATCTGCTTTTGCTTGGTTTCGATCAGTTCCTTTTTCGCTTCCAAGGCATCGCGTTGCGTCAGCAATACCTCCAGATAATCGGCGCGGGCCGAGATGAACAACTGGTTGGCTACGTCGATTGATTTCACCAAAGAATCGACTTGCTGGCGTTTGAGCTGGTAGTTTTTGTCCAGTTTATCGATGTTGGACAGTTGATTGGCGACTTCAGCATAGGCATTAATGATGCTTTGCTCGTATTCATAGGCCGCCTGCACCTGCTTGGCGTTGGCGTTTTTATATTCGGCGGTAATCGCGTTTTTGTTGACCAGCGGTGCCACCAGTTCGCCGGCGACCATGGCCGCCAATGATTCCGGCGTGTTGATCAGATATTTCAAGGCAAAGGCTTGAAAGCCGACGCCGGCCTTGATGCCGAACGACGGGTAGAAATTAGCCCTGGCAACGTCGATATTCAGGTCGGCAGCCTTCAATTCCAGTTCGGCTTTGCGGATGTCCGGCCGGTTTTGCAACAGCTCCGACGGCAAGCCGGCGCTCAACGCCTTGGGCTTGATGCTCATGAAACCGGCCGACGAACGTTCGATAGGCTGCGGGGTTCGCCCCAGCAAGGTGTTGATACGGTTTTCTACAACGGTAATCTGCTGCTCGATTTCATATTGCCTGGCCTGGTTTTTCGCCACCTCGGCTTCGTAACGCTTCACTGCCAACGTATTGGTGCGCGCATAAATCTGCAATTGCCTGACTACCAGCAAGCCATTCTGCTGCAGCGCGATGTTTTGCTGCAAATTTTCCAACTGGTTATCCAGGGCCAGCAGTTCGTAATAGGCATGCGCCACTTCCGCGACCAGATGAGTCAACAGGAAATTACGGCCTTCACCCGAAGCCATATATTCGTAGACCGCTACCTGGGTGGCGTTCCTGAGCTTCTTCCAGACGTCGATTTCCCAAGTCGAGAACAAACCGAATTGGTAGTCGCCGAGGAAAGCCGGGAAGGCCTGGCCTTTGGCAATCTCCAAATTTTCTTCGACCGCGCCGTTGCGGGTGTGCTTTGCGGTTTTCTCGCCGCTTGCCGCCGCGCCAAGTTTGACGAAGGGCAAATATTCCCCTTTGCGGGCCTGGATTTCGTTTTCGGCGATGCTGATGCGTTGCAGTGCGATGTTGATTTCCTTGTTATTGGCAACGGCGGTATCGATCAAGCTCAGCAGATGCGGATCGTCGAAAAATTCTTGCCATTTCACGGTCGCAGAACTGGCCTGCTCAATGACTCCCGGCTTGAATTGGTCGGGCAGCTGCTTATCCGCCATCTTGGTGGTCATGTCCGGAATGCCGCAAGCTTGCAGCAGCAAGCCGGCTGCCACCGTTGCGGCTAAACATTTAATACTCATCGTCGTCTCCATAGTGATAATGCTCGGTTAACGGTTCGACGTCTTCGTTTTTGACCAATGACTTACCTTCGATTAGGTTGGCGAACAGGTAATAAAGCCCAGGGATCAGCACCACGCCGAACACGGTACCGAACAACATGCCGCCCAGTGCCGAGCTGCCTATGGTGCGGTTTCCGACCGAGCCGGCGCCGGTGGCCACCACCAAGGGGATCAAGCCGGCGATGAAGGCGAACGAGGTCATTAAAATCGGCCGGAACCGCGCCCTCGCGCCCTCAATGGCCGCGTCTTTGACCGACATGCCCTGGCCGTGTTTTTGCACCGCGAATTCGACGATCAATACCGCGTTCTTGCCCAGCAAGCCGATCAACATCACCAAGCCGACTTGGGCATAAATGTCATTGGCTAGCCCCAACGCTTTCAACAGAAAGAACGAACCAAAGATGCCGGCCGGCAACGAACACAACACCGCTAGCGGCAACACGAAGCTTTCGTACTGCGCCGCCAATACCAGATAAACGAACATCAACACTACGCCGAAGATGATCAGCGCTTCGTTGCCGCGCGCCGCTTCGTCAAACGACAGGCCTTCCCAGGCAATGTCATAACCGCGCGGCAAGGTTTTGGCCGCCACGTCCCGCACCGCGTCAATTGCCTCACCGGTGGTGTAACCAGCCGCCGGCTCGGCACGGATCGCTGCCGAGTTGTACAGGTTATAGCGGGTAATTTCGTTTGGGCCCTGGCGCTGCTTGATGGTCATGAACGACGAATATGGGACCATTTCACCGGCATCGTTTTTGACGAAAAACTTCAAAATGTCCGACGGAAACCGGCGAAACTCCGGCGAAGCCTGGGCATACACCTTGAAAAAGTTGTTGAAGCGGATAAAGCCCTGCTCATAAGTACTACCGATCATGATGTCCAGGTTTTCCATCGCCTTATCGATGGACACGCCTTTCTGCATCGCCAGTTGGTTATCGATGACCAGTTCGTATTGCGGGTAATTGGCAGCGTAAAACGTGAACAGTCCGGTCAATTCTTTGCGCTTGCCCAGCGCGGCCATAAAGTCCTGGTTGATCTTGTCGAACTTTTGATAATCGACATCTTCGGACTTATCCAGCAGACGTAAGGCCAGACCGGACGCCGCGCCGTAACCCGGCACCGGCGGCGGTTCGAAAAATTCGATCAAGGCGCCAAAATCCTTGGTTTTTTCCTCCAGTTCTCGAATCACGTCGTGCACCGACATTTTACGTTGCGACCAATCCTTGAGATTGATGATGCAGGTGCCGGCATTGGAACCGCGGCCTTCGGTCAATACTTCGTAGCCGGCCAGCGACGATACCGATTGCACACCGTCTATCGTCGTTGCCACACTTTGCAGCTGGCGCGCAACCTGGTTGGTCACTTCTAGCGTTGAACCGGGTGGGGTCTGGATAATGGCGTAAATCATGCCTTGGTCCTCACCGGGAATGAAACCGGCCGGCAAGGTTTGATTGACGAGAAAAATGCCGAACGAGAATCCACCCAAAGCCAGCAAAGTGACAATGCGCCGAGCCACCACGACGTTCAGCACTTTAACGTAGCGGCCGGTGACTTTTTCGAACAGATAGTTAAAACCGTCGATGAACAGGCCAATCGGGGTTCTGCGCTTCGGCTGGCCGTGGGTGTTTTTCAAAATCATCGCGCACAAAACAGGCGCCAACGATAAGGCGACAATCGCGGAAATCACGATGGACGATGCCATCGCAATCGAGAACTGCCGATAAAACACCCCGACCGGGCCCGACATGAAGGCAATCGGCACAAACACCGACGTCATGACCAAGGTGATCGCGATAATCGCGCCGCCAATTTCGCCCAAAACTTTTTGCGAGGCGACGTAAGGTGTGACGTGTTCCGCTTCCATCTTGGCGTGTACCGCCTCCACGACCACGATGGCGTCATCGACGACGATACCTATCGCCAGGACCAACGCAAACAGCGTGATCAGGTTAATCGACAAGCCAAAAGCCGACATCACCGCGAACGAGCCGATCAACGATACCGGCACCGCCAAAATCGGAATCAAAGTCGAACGCCAGTCGCCCAAGAAGATGAACACCACCAAGGCCACCAGCACGAATGCCTCGCCCAAGGTATGCAGGACTTTCTCTATCGAGGCATCGAGGAAGCGGGACACGTCGTAATCGATTTCGTAATCCATGCCTTCCGGAAACGAGGCTTTCAATTCCTCCATTTTGGCTTTGACGTCCTCGATTACCTGGCTGGCGTTGCTGCCGTAGTTTTGCTTGAGCACAATCGCCGCCGACGGGAACGAATCTTTGTTGGAATAAATATCGTAAAATTCGCTGCTCAGATCGACCTTGGCGATGTCTTTTAAATGCAGAATTTCGCCTTCCGAATTGGCGCGGATGATGATGTTTTCGTACTGCTCGGGTTTGTTATAGCGGCCTTGGTACACCAGCACATATTCTTTGGATTGGGCGGCGATACCGGTGCTTTGCCCAATTCGGCCCGGCCGGCCGATGATGCTCTGCTTGCCTATCGCGTCCATCACCTCGTCGATTGACACCTTGTAAGCGCGCATCCGGTCCGGATTCAGCCAAACCCGCATCGCGTATTGACGGCTACCCAAAATCTTGGCCTGAGCGATGCCGAACACCCGCTGAATTTCCGGGATGACGTTGACGTTGGCGTAATTGAACAGAAATTTCTCGTCGGCGTTCTTGTCCTTGCTGTACAAATTGACGTACATCAGCATGCTGGGTTGCACCCGTTCAACGACGACGCCTTCCAGTTGCACCAGCTTCGGCAACCGGCTCATCACCTGATCCAGGCGGGTCTTGACGTTGACCATTGCCAGGTTGGGATCGACGCCCAAGCCAAAAATGACTTGAATCGTCGCTTCGCCGGCGCTAGTCGCGTCCGAGACAATGTACTTCATACCCGGTACACCGTTGATTGCCCGTTCGATGGTGATCAGCGACGATTGCACTAACACGTCGGCGCTGGCACCGGGAAACGCTAACGAGACAATGACCCGCGGCGGCGCAATATCCGGGAACTGCGAGATGGGTAAGGATTTAATCGACAGCGTGCCCATGAACAGAAACAACAGCGACAATACAATGGCCATCACCGGGCGTTTGATAAAGATATTAAACATGGCTTATCCCCGACTGGCGAATTACTCGGTATACAATTCCAATTCGGAACGAATTTTTTCCGGCGGAATTAAATTAATCTCCACTTTTTCGCCGGCGTGGACCTTGCGCAACCCCTCTAATAGCACCTTGTCGTCGTCTTTCAAGCCCTCTTTTATAATAAATAAATGCGGCAATTCGGCTTCGATTTTGACTAGCCGTTGCTCCAATTTTCCCTCTGGATTAACGACATAAACGTAGGTTTTGTCGAGAATATCGAAGGTGGCTTTTTGCGGAATTAACAACGCATTTTTATAAGGCTTTGTCATTAATATGGTGCCGGTTTCGCCGTGTCTTAGAAGTTTATCCGGATTGGCAAAAGTGGCGCGAAATTCGATATTGCCGGCGGTATTGTCAAAATCAGCTTCTATGGTTTCTATAATACCGTTCTGATTGTAAACTTGGCCGTTGGCGAGCTTTAATTGCACCTTGGTTCGGGCGTCTTCATCCTTGTGTAATTTATAATCAAGATATTCCGCTTCCGGCACATTAAAATAAACCCACAATTTACTGATATCCGATAATGTGGTTAATAAGGCGCCGTCTTCCAGTAAGCTGCCGGTCCGCACATCCAGATGATCCATGATGCCTTCGAATGGCGCATTAATATTGGTAAAACCCAAATGGGTTTCCGCCAGCTTCACTTCCGCGTTAGCCTTGTCCAGCTTGGCTTTCGCCAAGGCTAGCTCATTGGGTGAGACGATTTTTTGATCTGCCAAACCCTTGGTGTTTAGGTATTCGATATTTATCGCATTGGCTTCGGCCTGGGCTTTTAATAATTCGGCCTGGTAAATATTTGGCATAATTTTGAACATCGGTTGGCCTTGATGAACCAACTGCCCTTCATCGACAAATATATTCTGCACATAGCCCCGTTCCAATGCGCGAATTTCAATATGTCGAAATGCGTGAATCTGGGCAACATACTCCTTAGTTACCGCAGTATCTTCGCGTAGCGGCATGGTCGCTTCCAGTTTGGGTATTTCTTCTGGATGCTCAGTATCGGAGTGATTGCATCCGCTTATTAAAGCGGCCAATAATCCCATAAATAAAGTTGTTTTATATTTCATTTTAAACTGCCTAATTTACAATACGTATAAAATATCTATTATTAATCTTTAATTTAATAGAGCGAATTAAGCCTGCGACTGAAATAAACGTAAAATATTCATTTGAAATCGACTAGATTTGAGCAAATTCGATGCCAGTATTTTTTTGTGCTATTGATCAGTGAATAAATACCAGCAACGTATAGGGGATTTACCTTTGGTCTTAGATATAGCGTGAGTTAGAGGCGCAAATACTCCGATTTAAGGGTGTTTGATTTTTGATAAGCTTTAAGCTCCTAGATTGGTTGTCTGGTTGAAATCCACCGGCCAAAGGTTTGCAGTCCGGCAGGTTGGGGGTTTCGTGATAAGGTTTTCAAACATGACTGTGTTCTTGGATACCATGGAGCGACGCCTGGCGCGCGGCTCACCCTGTTGATACCCGCAGTCATTAACCTTTCAAGATAGGAAACAAAGCATGCGAATTTTATTAGTCGAAGATGACGCCGCATTGGGGGACGGCTTGTCGCGAACCCTGAGCGATTGGGGCTTCGACACTACGCTGGCCAAGACCGGGAATTACGCCGGTAGCGCGCTGATGACGCAACCCTACGATCTGGTGATTCTGGATTTGGGCCTGCCTGACATCGACGGACGGGAGGTATTGCGGCAGTTACGGGCGCGCAAATCGGTGATCCCGGTGTTGATATTGACCGCCCGCGATGCGCTGAACGATAGGGTTAGCGGTCTGGAACTGGGCGCCGACGATTACATGACCAAACCCTTCGAACTGCGGGAGTTGGAAGCCAGGGTCAGGGCGTTGTTGCGCCGCAGTCACGGCGGCTTTAATCATGACATTCGTTTCGGGGCATTGACTTTGGATACCCGCAATCAGCAGATCAGCGCCAACGACATGCCGATGGCGCTGCCGCCGCGGGAATACGGCGTGTTGGAAGCCTTGATGTTGAACAGCGGCCGGGTGGTCAGCAAGGATAATATTGCGCAACGGCTGGCGGCCCATGCCGAGGAATTGGCCGACAATGCCATCGAAGTGTATGTGCATAGGCTGCGCAAGCGCTTGGAACCGTTGGGGATCAACATTAGAACCCTGCGCGGGCTGGGTTATCTTTTGGAGAAAAGTCAGGATGAATAAACCGCAAAGTCTTAGGGCTCAGCTGCTTTCCAAGCTGACTTTGCCCCTGCTTTTCGTGGTATTGCTGGATGCCGCTGCTTCTTATTTCGTGGCAATGCACTATACCGATCTGGCGTACGACCGCTGGTTGCTGGATTCGGTGAAGTCGTTGACGCAAGAGGTGCATGCCCAACAAAACCACGTCACTTTCGAATTACCGCCGATTGCTGTCGAAGTATTTCGTTGGGACGACGTCGATAAAACCTTTTTTAAAGTGGAGTCGCAAGCAGAGGGCTTCATGGCCGGCGACGCCGACTTGCCCAGTCCAGTGATTAACACGTTAACCAGTAATGAACCGTTTTTTTCGAACGGCGAGATCGAAGGCCATGAGGTGCGGATCGTGTCGGTGCTGACCACGCCGACGCCCAGTTCCGAGCACGTGTTGGTGTCCGTGGCGGAAACCCTGAACAAGCGCCGCAGCATGATGACCGAGATTTTACTGGCCGTGGTCCCGCCACAATTTTTGCTGCTGTTCATCGTCGGTTTTCATGTCTGGACCGGCGTTAATCGCGGGCTCAGGCCGTTGAACGATCTGGCCGCGCACCTGGCCGAGCGTTCGGCCCGCGACTTTAATCCGATCCTGGATGCCGACGTGCCGTTGGAAGTACGCTCGCTGACGCATACCATCAACGATTTATTGCAACGGCTGGGTTCGACCTTAATCACCCAACAGCGTTTCATCGAAAATGCCGCGCATCAATTACGTACACCGCTGGCCGGTCTAAAATTACAGGCCGAGCGTGCTCTCGGTGCCGACAACCCGGAAGCGATGAAAGCGGCGCTTGGACATATCAAAAATGCCGCCGACCGCGTTGCTCATCTCAGTACGCAATTGCTGGTTCTCGCCCGGTCGGAATCGGTGTCGCACAGTGCTCCGGAATTCAAACCGGTCGATTTGGTCAAGCTGGCGCGGGAATCGTGTATGGATTGGGTGACCAGGGCTTTGGATCGGAATATTGAACTGGGATTCGACGCGCCGGATGCCGCCGTGATGGTCGCCGGTGACGCGGTCTTGTTGCGCGAATTGCTCAGCAATCTGTTGGACAATGCGATTTGCTACGGCAACAGCGGCGGGCATATCAATGTTGGCGTTCGGGCCTTGCCGCATTTGGCGCTGATTGTCGAGGACGACGGTCCCGGCATTTCGATTATCGAGCAGGAGAAAATTTTCGAACGCTTTTATCGAATCCAGGGCAGCCAAGGGGAGGGTTGCGGTTTGGGGCTGGCCATCGTCAAAGAAATTGCCGATTTGCATGCGGCACGGGTCACGGTAGTCAGTGGCGGCCAGGGTAGGCAGGGGACTCGCTTCGAGATTGTTTTTAATGCTGACGAAAGTGTAATCAATAGTTAGCACGCGCTTTGGGGATAGCCAGATGTTCTTTGAAAGGTTGATGAAAGGTTAAGCCGTTAATTTAGCCTCACCATCAACTCAATAAGGAATGTGCGTGCCATGCCTAACAAACTGCTTTTAGAAAACAAAGCCTGGTCTCAACAACTGGTAAACAGAAATCCGGACTATTTCGTCAATTTGGCCAAGGAGCAACGTCCCGAGTTTTTATGGATAGGTTGCGCCGATAGCCGGGTGCCGGCGGAGACCGTGGTCAACGCTCAGCCGGGAGAAATTTTTGTGCACCGCAACATCGCTAACCAAGTCGTTACCACCGACTTTAATTGCCTCAGCGTGTTGCAGTACGCGATTGAAGTGCTGAAAGTCAAACATGTGATCGTCTGCGGCCATTACGGTTGCGGCGGCGTCAAAGCGGCATTGCAAGCGCAAAATGTCGATTTGGCGATCACCAATAAATGGCTGATGCATATCAAGGATGTCTATCGTCTGCACATGGACGAGTTGGATCATATCAATCCGGAGAAGCAGCTCGACCGGATGGTTGAGTTGAACATTATCGAACAGGTGTATCGCCTGGCGCATACCTCCATCATCCAATCGGCCTGGAAACAGGGCCATAAACCAACCGTGCGCGGCTGGGTGTATGGGCTTGACGATGGCTTGATTGAAGAGTTGATCAAGCTTGACCATAACACCCCGATCAACCCCATTTACCGTTACGCAGCTTGATTACGGCTGCTTTTTAAACAAAAAACCGGCGTTTGCAATGGCTAACCGATATGAAGAAAGGCAATGGTGTTGCTATTAAGATAGCGATTCGCTATCTTAATGACGTGTGAAGGGGCATTTTCAAAAATCAAAACTGGGTCAGGCCAGATAACAACAGGAGCCGCAATTCATGTTTATTCCATTAGCTTCGGGAAAAAGCGCTGCACGGATAAGTGCCGCGTATTTAATCAGCGTTAGTTTGCTGATGTCCGCTTGTGCAACTAGGGAAGATGCCGAGTATCCCCATGCTGTTGGTGTGAAGACTGTCTTATCCACTGTGGCGTCATCCACAACGGCCGCTGACAGCACATCTTCGACGCCGCAAGTTAACGCACTTGCCGCAACGCTTACTCCGCATTCCGACGATATGCTGCAATCCTTTGAGCGAGCGTCGATGAAGATGGATCAATTGCATCGGCAAAAGGGCGAATGGAGTTTCTAACTTTTTTACTCCCTCCGTACCTTTGCCGAATCAGGGAGTTGGTGAAGAGTGATTGTAAAAACAGCACATTGCATTAGAAAACATTGTGATCACAAATAATAAGAAAGGAGACCATCAATGAAAACTAAACACTTAGCATCGCTACTGATTGCCGTCGGATTGCTGTCTGCTTGTGCGACAGAGTCTGGCCCCAAGCCGCAAAGTTGGGCAAAAGCGGTACAGACCGCTGATACCCGAGATGCGCATATACGTCTTGCCGATCATTACGAAGATGTCGCTAAAACGCTGGATGCGGATGCCCAGGAAGAGCGAGAAATGCTGGATCAATATATAGCCAAACCCTGGAAGTATGGAAAACGCATTCAGGATTTGAAGGCGCGCGCTGACGCGATGGTCAGAGATTTGGAGATGGCCGCCAAAGAAAGCCGGCAAATGGCGGAATACCACAGGCAGATGGCCATGGAAGAGCGCTAACCGGCCCGGTTGCGTTTGTTATTCACAAATCCTGGAGAATTGAGATGATCAGAGAGCATCTTGACTTGGTTATCGTCGGGCTGATCGCGCTATCTATCGCCATGTATGACATGGTGATTGATTTGTTTATGAATGTTCTGCATCTGTGTTTCGAGCTACTGCATTTTCTGTACGAATGGTTCGAGCTAGGCATAGAGTACACGGTTGAACACCTATTTCATACGTCTCGGCACGGTAGCCAGATTCTCACGTTCTATATTCTGTTATTGATCGCCGGTTTGTTGTTGTACGGCTTATGGCGGCTTATGCCGCGCCTGTGCCGGAAGTGCGTAGAGTGTTTGCGGTTGACTTGGGAGCGCCGAAAAACCGAATGCCATCATTACTGGCTGTCGCTGCCTTTGCTGAATAAAGTGAAGCTGATTTCCACGGCAACCGGGGTTTTTAGTTTGACGTTTTATTTTATGACGTGAACGTAAATCGCCGAATGGGTGAGAACCTGCCCATTCGGCGAGACGGATTTTGGGAGCTTGTGCTGGGATTCTTGGCGATTAAGCCCACTGCTCTTCGACTTGGCCGTCTTGACCGCAAAATACTGCGCGGGTCAGACCGCAGAAAATGCCGTGTTCGACAATGCCCGGAATGGCATTCAGTTGCTCGTTCAGGGTTTTACCGTCCGGATTGGCTTCGAAGGCTACATCCAGCACCAGGCTGCCGTGCGAGGTAACCACCAATCCGTCTTGATTGGCAGTTTGCCGCAACGAGCCTTGGCCGCCAATCGCCGCAACACTGCGCTGCACCAGTCGCCAGGCAAATGGGCTGACTTCGATGGGAATAGGGAATTTCTCGCCGATGCGATTGACCTTCTTGCTGGCATCAATCAACACCAGAAACTGATCCGCGGCCTTGGCCAGCAACTTTTCTCGCACCAGGTCGTAACCGCGGCCTTTCAGCAAAGTCAGGTCGGGGCTTACCTCGTCCGCGCCATCGACATATAAATCCAAGCCGTCGATATGTTCCATGCCGAGCAAGGACAAGCCCAGTTGTTTGGCTTTGTTGGCGCTGACTACTGAACTGGAAACCACCTTGAACTGCAGGCCTTCCTCATTTTGCCGACGCGCCAGCGCTTCGATGAAAAAAATTGGCGGTGGAGCCGGTGCCCAGTCCCACTATCATGCCCGGTTTGACATGTTGTACCGCGTGTTCCGCGACTCGCTGTTTGTCGTTCATGATTCTGTCCTGTTGAGTGGTATAGAAATGTGCCAAGTTTTAGGGGCGATTGATTCGCTTTGGGCGATTTAAAGCGCCCCTACAAACCTGCTTACTCTTCCAGTTTGAGCACCCGCGCTTCCAGCGCCTTAAATTTTTGCAGCAACTCCGGCAATTTGGCCAAAGCAGCCAGTTCTTTCCAGGCCACTTTGCGGTCCTTGGCCGGACTGCCAAATACTTGCGCGCCGGGATCGATGTCTCCAGAGATGCCGCTGCGGGCCATCACTACCGCCCGCGCACCGATTTTGACGTGGTCTGCCACACCGGTGCTGCCGGCTAAAATCGCGCCGTCTTCGATGGTGCAAGAGCCGGAGATGCCGGACTGGCCGCAGATAATCACATTGCGGCCGACGATATTGTTGTGACCGAGCTGTACCAGGTTGTCGATCTTGCTGCCCCAGCCGATTTTAGTGGCGCCCAGTGCGCCGCGGTCGATGCAGGTGTTGGCGCCGATTTCGACGTTGTCGGCAATTTCCACATGACCGACGTGCGGTACTTTCACGTGCTGGTTGTCTCGGAATTTATAGCCAAAGCCATCGGCACCGATTACCGCGCCGGCGTGAATGATCACGTTATTGCCAATGATGCTGTGGTCGTAGATCACCGCGTTGGGGTGGATATGGCAGTGCTTGCCTATCATCACATGATTGCCGATGCGGGCGCCGGCTTCGATAGTGCTGCTGTCGCCGATGCTGCTTTGTTGGCCCACGGTAGCGAACGGCCCGACATGTACGTCAAAACCCAAAGTCGATGTTTCAGCCAACACCGCATGCTCGGACACCTGGCGTTTAAAAACCGGTTCCGGATGCAGCAGTTTTACCGCATTTAAAAAGCTGATTTCCGGGTCTTTGCAGACCAACAAGGTCAGATTTTCCGGAATCTCGCCATCTAGCAATTGTTCGGCGATAAAGCAGGCCGAAGCCTTGGAGTCTTTCAAATATTTTTTGTATTTACCGTCGCTAAGCACGGTGACTTGATGCGGGGTGGCTGACATGATGTCGGCCGCAGAATTAATAAAAGTGGTCGAGTCGCCGCCCTGGGCGGTGGCGCCGCAACGTTGGGCAAGGTCCGTAATGAGCATGTCCTATCCTATTTCCAAATGCCAATAATATGAGTGAAGTCGTCGGTCCAAGGCTGCAGACCGAACGTCAGCGGTAGTTTCTGCCAATGCCCGAGCCGGCTTTGCTGCAAGCGCTGCAGGCGCTCGGGCTGTTTTGCTATCACTACCCAGTCGGTAGCGATGACCAGAGGGACATCGGTTTCCGGTTTAAATTCCTGCAACAAGGCCGCCAAATGCAATTGGTTGACGTGGTCGGCCATGACTTTTTTCAGCGCCAGATGGCGGTTGGTGATATGAAAAGCCAGTAAACCGTTGTCTTTCAGCTTGCTAAAGTATAGCTGCAAAGCCTCGCGCGTCAGCAGATGCGTGGGTACGGCATCCGAGCTGAAGGCGTCCATGATTAATAAATCGAAGCTGGCGTCGGTTTCTTTCAGCAACGATTGTCGGGCATCGCCGACGATCATTTCTGCTTGCTTGTTGCAGCGGCTGAGGTAACTAAACCAGGCCGGGTTTTGTGCCACTTCCACAACCAGCGGGTCGATTTCATAGAATTTCCACAGCTGGCCTTCCTTGGTGTAGCAGGCGAGCGCACCGGCACCCAAGCCCACCGCGCCGATGTGCCAATGCCGGTTTTCGCCGTCAAATTCGGCAAACAGCTGGCCGATGGGGCCGGGGCGGCTGTAATAGGTCAAGGGTGTGGTGACGTTGGCGGCGGTCAGGCGCTGTGCGCCATGTTTGGTGGTACCGTGATACAGCTCGCGGACGGTTTCCGGCCGTTGGTTTTCATCGGGGATGACGGTATCTCGGACCGACATCACGCCGAAGAAGCTGCGTTCCTGATAAATAGTGTTAGAGGCCATGCTGTGCAAGCCCAGCGTGAACAACAAAATCACCCCGGTCAACGCGCCCAAACCGATGGGGCTATGCCGTAGCGAATAACTCACACCGGCCAGCAGAATTAGCGCGCCGCCGATCAAGTCCAGGTAGTCGAATAGCTGGTGGCTAGTGAAGTAAATAGTCAGGCCGGTGATTAATAACAACATCGGGAAAATCGGCTGCAAAAACCAACGGCCGTTGAAAAAACCGGGGCGCAACAGCAAGGCGGCGACGATCATGATCGGATATTCGTAAACCGCGTTAAAGATAAACGGTGCGACGAAAGTATTGAACAAACCGCCCAACATGCCGGCGAAAGACATCACCAGATAAAAGCGGGTCAGATATTGCGGATGCGGCCGGCTTTTAGCCAGTTCGCCGTGGCAGACCATCACCGCCAGGAAGAAGGCCAGCAAATGCAGGATCAAATCCAGCCAGTAGGGCAATGTGGCCGGATTAATGAAGGAATATGCGATGAATACCGTCAATACTGCCGGTTGTGCAGCCAGCATCCAGGGTCGGATACGCTCGGCCCAGGTACTGAATACCAGGATGAAGGTCAGCAAATACAAGGTCAGCGGCACTATCCACAGCAAGGGTACGGCGGCGATGTCGGTGCTGATGAACTGCGTCAAGCCCAGTAGCAAGCTGGACGGTACGAAAGCCAGCGCCAGCCAGCGCAACTGCTCTAGCGTCGATGGCGGCTCGATGCCGGCATCGCTTAACACTTCGTCGTCTGCGTTCTCGGCTTGGCTGCGCCAGAAGCTGAGCGCGCAAACGACAATTAACGCGCAGAGGCCAATATAGCCGCCGCTCCAAATCAGTCTTTGGTTCGCCAAACCCAAATTCGGCTCTATCAAAAAGGGATAGCTCAATAAAGCCAACAGGCTGCCGGCATTGCTAGCGGCGTATAAGTAATAAGGGTCGTCGCTGCTGTGGTGGCCGCTATGCGAAAACCACTTTTGCAACAAAGGCGCAGTGGTGGATACCACGAAGAACGGTAGGCCGATAGCCAGAAACAAGGTCCACACCAGCCATAAGGTAGGGTCGCCTTCGGTGGGTGGTGCGGCATCCTGCGGCAGCGCCACGGGTAGTGCGATCACGCTGAAAACCAGCAAGGCGGTGTGAATCTGTATCTGCCGTTGACTGCCCAACCGCGAACTCAACCAATGCGCATACAAGTAGCCTAGAAACAGCAGCGTTTGGTAAAACACCATGCACGTGTTCCACACCGCCGGCGTGCCGCCCAGCAGCGGTAGCAATAGCTTGCCGAACATTGGCTGCAACACGAACATCAGTGTGGCGCTGATAAACAGCGTGGCGGCGAATAAAATGACGGGTGATATCAAAGGTTTGGCGGTGGGCTGCGGAGTGTTATTCATTGTAATTATGCGAGTTCCGTACGTGTCCTGGCCCAATGATAAAGCATTTGGCTTTTAAAGTGGTTTTGGATGAGGTTGGGCTGGTACTTTGGATATCGAACCGATCCGGTCTTTTACGACTCTTATTTGATCGACTGGTATATGTTGAAGCAGTTCGCCCTTAGGATCACACGAAACTATAACTCTATCGATTTGGGCGGATATACTAATCTCCTTCAGCCATTTGTCAGAGCAACATTCTATGAGGCAAGGATTAGACGATCACGAAGCTTGGCTTGATACTTTAGATAAAAAGCTATTTGTCTCGAACAGCGAGGTCAAAGTTGAATTTGATAACCCAATCTGTTTCCCGCTTGATGAATGTACAGACCTGAAAGACCTTAAGGGAATGGCTCGCACTCTAAGGTCTGTTCTCTCATGTAACGAAACACCTTTACCTCGCAAATATTTGATCGAACGATTTTTGAGACTCGTGATCCGTGAAAATAGACTACCTACAACAGTAGAAAAGGCCATGCGAGAATTGAGAATAGATTGGAATATTTCGAATGAATATCAAGATTGGTAATTGCTGTGGTCAGTAGGATGCGGTAAACACGGTGTACCGCATTGATCGCGATTGGTGCGTTTCTTAATTCACCCTACTTACTGGGAAGAGGGCATTCATTGCCATAGATGGTAAGCTTCTAGCTATCCATGCCATTTGGATTTCGACATTCCCCGCGTGCCCTTGGGTATGCCGAAATGATGATTTTGAGGATGAGCGACGCATTCAGCTGGAGCAGCTTGCGAAAAAGGAATATCTTTAGGACAGAAATAAATGAAACCTCTTGAACCAAAAATTTATATTCTCAAAGTATTTTTCAAGCAGTCCGATTTTCTGCAAGTTAAGCGTTTATGCAGTGATCTTGGGATTATGCCGGAGAATACAAATGAGATTGGTGAGGATGACTGGGGGCATCGCGGTTATCTTGAGCTGTGGTTTCAAGAGGTTACCGACAAAAGCATCACTTTGCATATTCAAAAACAGCGGAATAAAACTGCAAAAAAGTACATGGAAAATCTGCAACAATTTTTTGACGACTTGTATTCTCTGGAATATGTTGAATATCTAGTTTATCTAGATTAGTTGTTAATGAATAGATGTGGTAATCAATATCCATCGCACGGTATTTAAAGGCCTGGTTAATATTCCTGCGTCAGATAAAACCGATCAATATCAGCAGTTTGAAAAACAATTTTCCTTAAAAAACATGACTACCAACACCATCCAAACCATCGCCCAACAAAGTCGCGCCGCGTCGCGCCAATTAGCATCAGCGTCCGAATCTGCGCGCAATCTGGCTCTGGCGAAAATGGCCGAAGCGCTGGACTTGGTCAGGCAGCGAGTGCTGGAGGTCAACGCCCAGGAAATCGTCAAAGCCCGCGAAGAAGGCCAATCGGATGCCATGGTCAAGCGCCTGACGATAGACGACAAAACCTTTGATTACATGCTGTCGCGCCTGAAAAAAGTGGCGCAATTGCCGGACCCGTTAAACCGGATACTGACCGGGCATACCAATCCGGCCGGGCTGCGGGTTTACAAAAAATCGGTGCCGCTCGGCGTGATCGGCATCATTTACGAATCGCGCCCCAACGTCACCACCGATGCCGCCGGGGTGTGCATCAAAAGCGGTAATGCGGTGATTTTGCGCGGTGGTTCGGAAGCCTTGCAAACCAACGCGATACTCACCGATGCGATGATAGCCGGCGCGGTTGCTGCCGGTCTGCCGGAACATGCGATACAGATCATCCGCACCCCCGGCCACGAAGCGGTGGGCGAGTTGCTGAAAATGGACGAATATATCGACGTGCTGATTCCGCGCGGCGGCAAAGGCTTGATCAAGCGCATCGCCGAAGGCACGCGGATTCCGGTTATCAAGCATTACGACGGCATTTGCCACCTGTATCTCGCTACAGATGCCGATCCGGAGCAAGCCGTCGCGCTGGCGGTCAATTCCAAATGCCAAAGTGTGCAAGTCTGTAACGCACTGGAAACCTTGCTGGTGGACAGTGCATGCGCCGCACAACTGTTGCCGTTGCTGCACACCGCATTTGCCGAAAACCGCATCGAACTGCGCGGCTGCGAACAAACCCAAAAGCTGTTGCCCGGTGTTGTTCCAGCGATGGAAGAAGACTGGCATAGCGAATACCTGGCGCCGATACTGTCGGTGAAGGTCGTGGACGGCATTCAACAAGCCATAGACCATATCAACCGCTACGGTTCCGGCCATACCGACGGCATCGTCACGCAAAGCCTGAGCTTGGCCCGGCAATTTGAAGAGCAGGTGGATTCGGCGTCGGTGATGATTAACGCCTCGACTCGTTTGTCGGGCGGCGGCGATTACGGTTTGGGATCGGTGGTGGGTATCAGCACCGATAAACTCCACGTGCGCGGCCCGGTCGGGCCGGATGAACTCACTACCTACAAGTGGGTGGCGTATGGGGATGGACATTTGCGCGGCTAGGTAGCAAAGCTAGAGACCTGTCCGCGATGTAACTATAGGAAATGCCGATTATTTTTCTATCCTTAAACCAATACCCATGTGATCGGTAACAGCCGCTGTATATCTGCCGCCGCCGCTTACCGGCGTCGATTGCGACAGGTAGACGACTTCCGCCAATTTTAGGCTAGTCGTGTTAAAAACGGCTACATCGTATTTTTTGGTGGCCGTGCTGTTAGTGCCTTCAAAGCTGCGTTGATGCGAGTCGAAGGGGTTTATGCTGCCACCGGGGTGGGCGTCGCTAAATTTGATGCCCAACGCTCGGCTAAGCACTCTGGCGGTAAAATCGTTGGTCGGCTGATTCGTATCGCCCATTACCACGTCAATCGGCCCCAGTCCGGCTTGAATCACCACGCTGTTAATTTTTTGGTAATAGCTCATCAGGCTATTTTCATCTTTGGCGATGGAATTTGGCACGTGTACGAATACCACGATGATGTTGTAACACGCTATCGCCAGCCAACCGTCGCCTTCGCCCAGAAACTTGTTGGCCGCATCTTTAGTGGAATGGACGCTAAAGCAATTACAAGCCTTGGCAGGCGAGGATGTATGAATCAATTGCCCGGCGTTACTATGCAGGGATGTCCAGTCCGAATGGCTGCTGTCCAGTTCGCCGCATACCAGTAAATCGGCGCCGCCGAAAGCGCGTATCAGGTTTTGGTAAATTTGCCGGACCTTATTGGCAACCATACTCGAAAAACTGTCGTTGCTGTGTTGGCCTTTATCCATGTATCCGGACGACGCTGTCGAACGCAATTCGGCCGGACCTTGTACCGGAATGTCCGGCGAAATATCGGGCGCGGTCGGCAGAACCAGATTCCAGGGCGCCGAATTTTGCGCCATATGCTCATGTGTCATTCTCGTGAAGTACTGAGAATTGGAGGCGCTGATACCGTGCTCGGAACTGGAGTTAGAGTTAAGGGATTGGTACGCAATAATCGGCATGTTTAGGTCCTTAAATCCGCTGAGATTTTGTTTGGAAGCAAAGAGAATATCGCGCTGAGATAGATCAATGAGGATATTGTCCGCCGATGGTAGCAGTTTGTCAGGCGGCTCTCAACAGCCTGTTTGGCGGCATGGATAACCGGTCTTTGCGCAAATGGATTAACCGGGACTTTGCAGTCCGGAGCCTTTGGACCACGCCGCAATCCGGTATAGCCGCTGTGCTCCCGCCTGCGCGGGAGCGACGATATTGGCCTGGGCCGGATTAATAATCAGTTTTCGCCTCTACTGATATTATGCTGATGCTCAATAGATTCGGTTAAGTTGTAGCCGTTGTCGTTAAATAAATCGCCGGTAAAAAATAAGCGCATATCGATAATCCAGCCTATTTTTCTTTGTTTGTTATTTTCGACAATAATAGTCGCCAGCTTTTGGTTGTTATCAATAACCTGCGTCACAATGGTCTTTGGATAATCAGGATCTTCTTTTAAAGCTCCGGATACTATGCGCTGAGCCGATTCTATGGTTAGTATCTGGGTGATATTAGGGGTTGCCGAGTTTTTATCGTTTATTAACGATTGCGCTTTAAAATAACCAATATCGTAAGCCAGTTTGGCAATCAGGCTAATGGCAATAGCCACGCCCCAAACAGACAGGCCAATTTTTAATCGTCTTCTAACGCGAGGATGAGATAGTCTTTGCAGAAAAACTCTAAATTTCATTTTGATGTGATTATCCGGCCTTATCGGCCACTATTGAATATTAATGGTTGCAGTTTTTGCTCAATAACTCTGGAGCAACTGATATAACGGCAGTGCAAGGCGAGTTATTAGAATCTTTGTTTAGTTTGGCAGTTGCACAAAACCGTGTTGGTCGAGCGGAAAAAAAAGGATTGAAACAAACTTCCCAAAGAAAGCCGTCGGGGTCGGAAAAATAACCCCTGAAGCCGCCCCAAGCCGCTTTTTCGCCAGGACGAACCAGCTTACCTCCGGCCGAAACCGCTTCAAGCAAGGTCGCGTCAACTTCTTTTGCCGATGCGACGTTGTGAGCCAGCGAAAATCCGGGAAAACCTGAGCCATCGGCCGATACCATTGCGTCGTCTGCTAATGCTTCGCGGCCGAACAACGCAAATGCCAGGCTCCCCACCTGAAAGAATGCCAATTCCTGCTGGCTGCCGGACGATTCTTGCCAACCCAGTGCTTTATAAAAACGCCGGCTTCTAGCCAAATCGGCTACGCCTAGTGTGACAAAACTAATGGTCTGTTTCATGACGCTCCCTGTTACGTAAAAAGGCCGTCTAGTCGGCCCGTGCGGCGCCGACTAGCTATAACCGTCAGCGCAGACCGTAAGCTTAACCAATTGGTTCCACTCTGCCAACAACCGGACGGTCCGGTTTCAACGTAACGCTGAAGGCTTCTTTGACGGAAATGTCGGTTTCGAAGGTAAATGCCTTGAAAAAACTGGCTATGACCAACAGCATTTCCAGCTCGGCAAAATGACGCCCTATGCAATTATGCAAACCGCCGCCGAACGGAAAAAAGGCATATTTGTGTCCGCCGGGCGTCGCGGTTTCCAGAAATCTGTCGGGATTAAAAGCGTCCGGGCTCTCCCAAAGCCGGGCGCTATGGTGGGTGGTGTGCATGCTCAATAACACGATGGTGCCGGCGGGAATCGCGTAATCCCCCAGCTCTATGTCCTGAACGGTTTGCGTGGACAGCGCCGAAGTGGGCGGATACAGGCGCAGGGTTTCGTTCAACGCCGCTTTGGTATAACTCAGCTGGCCCAAGTGCGCCGAGCTTAAGGTTTCGTTCGGCAAGCTGCAGATTTCGGCGGCGATCTTGTCGCGCACTTCCGGGTGCCTGCCGGTTAAATAAAAAAACCACACCAAGGTATTGATAGTGGTTTCCTGGCCGGCGAAGAACAGATTGACGGCTTCGTCTTGCAGCAAATTGTCGGGCATCGTGTAACCGGTACTGCGGTCGCTGGCTTGCATTAACTGCGATATCAGACTTTGTCCCGGACTCTTCCGCGTCTGCGCAATTTCCGCACCGATAAAGGTTTGCAGATAGTTCACGGCGGTCAGATAACGCTTGGATTTTAGCGGGAAGAAGCGTTTCAAACGGCGGCCAAGCACAATTTCGCTGCCCAACTGTACCGGCAACTCCTGACAGATGATTTCGATCACCTTGATCAGCTCCGCGCCGTTGCTTAGCTGATCCACGGACTTGCCCAGCAGGATACGGATAAAAATCCGCTGAATCAGCCGCTTTATTTCCGTGCTTAAATCAACTTGGCCGGACGCCGCCTTTTTCAACTCTTCCGCCATCGCCGCCGCTTCTTCGACCATGATCAACTCATAGTTTTTAACCGTGTCCTTGGTAAACAACGGTTGCATCAAGCGGCGCTGTTTACTCCAAACCTGGCTTTCGCTATTGACCAAGCCGTTACCGAACAGCGATTTCTTGGCGTCATAGAGAAAATTACGGTTCAACTGGCCCTTGCCCTCCAGATTGAAAATCTGCTCTATATATTCCGGGTCGCAGACGAACAGAATATTTCTGCCCAACAGCCGTCCCAACACCAGCTCGCCGTATTGCTTATGAATTCCGGCCAGCGTCGCCAGCGGCCGCCAGATCAACTGCATCATCGGTAAAAGCACCGAATGTTCCGGCAGTGAGGTTTTTTTCGAACGGTTCAATAAAGTCGAGTTTTCCATGGTTTCAATCGGTCATAGACTGCAGTTTTAACGAGCGTTCAGCCCGCGGCCAGCATGTTAAGCAGGCGCCGTTGAATTGCCTTCCTCATATGCAAGCGGGCTGGAGTCAGGAACGTAAAGTAAGGTTAAAGCTTTTTTGAGCCCATTATCACCAGCTTCTCCCAAAGGGCAATGGCAGTTTTTGCATGTCTTAAGCAAGGCTGGTAAGACAAGGCATCACCTTGCCAAGTTTAGCGGGTAAAAGTGTCATCATGAGGCTGGCTTTATAGGTTTTGGCAAACTCAGTCCGGCCCGTAAAGGTCGGCCCGGTCACGCTTGAAAAACTGGTCTAAGCTGTTAGCGACAAATCATCAGGGATAGAGATTTCAGCCATGCATCACCTCGACAAAATCGTCAAACTCCACGGCTTGCTGAAAAGCCGCCGCACACCCATTTCCGGACCGGAAATAGACAAAGAACTAGGTTGCTCCAAAGCCACCCGCCAGCGCTTGGTGGACGACTTGCGCGACCGTTTGAACGCGCCGCTGGTTTGCGACCGCAGCGCCGGCGGTTACTACTACGACCGCGACGACCCGCGCCATCCGTTCGAACTGCCCGGCATCTGGCTCACCGCCGCAGAACTGCAAGCCTTGATTGCCTGCGAACACCTGCTCGGCAACCTGGCGCCGGGATTATTGCAAAATGAAATCGGCCAACTCCGCGACCATTTGCAAAAACTGCTGGACCGCTCGCCGGGCGTCAAAACCCCGCAACTGGGCCGTATCAAAATCCTTAGCCAAGCCTACCGCAGCCGCAACGACGGCTTGTTTTTGACCTTGGTCCAAGCCCTGTTCAATCAACACCGGCTAATTATTCAGTATCACGCCCGCAGCGACGACCAAACCAGCGAACGGCCGGTATCCCCGCAAAACCTGGTCTTGTACAAAGACAACTGGTACCTCGACGCCTACTGCCACCAGCGCAACGAACCGCGTACCTTTGCGCTGGACCGCATCAGATCCGCAACCGCCAGCGGCGAACCGGCGCAACTGCTGGACCCGGCCACGCTGCAACAACATTTTGGCTCCTCCTACGGCATCTTCGCCGGCACGCCCAAACACACCGCCATCCTCAATTTCTCCGCCAAAGCCGGCCGCTGGGTCGCCGACGAAACCTGGCACAGCCAACAAGAATCCGAGTGGCTAACCGACGGCCGCTACCAACTGCGCATCCCGTTCAACCGTCACGAAGAGCTACTGATGGATATTTTGAAATACGGCGCCGAGGTGGAAGTGGTCGAGCCGGGTTTTTTGCGGGAATTGGTCAGGCAGAAAGCGGAGAAGCTGCTGGCAGTTTACAGATGACTTGAAAAATATTTGAACGAAAAAAATCTCGGCCTCAGGTTCTGAGACCGAGCCATGTTAGAAAACGTTTACCCTGATTCAAAAGGTTTGCCATGAGCGACTACAGCGCATTTTTCAGACAAGCAACATTGTTAGCGGAGCCGTTTCCGTATCAACAAACCCTGGCCCAAGCTGCTTGGCCGGATTTCCTGGAAATTCCAACCGGCCTCGGCAAAACCGCCGCAATCATATTGGCGTGGCTTTATAAACGTCAAGTCGCGCATGATGTCGACACGCCGCGCCGACTGGTGTACTGCTTACCGATGCGGGTTTTGGTCGAGCAAACCCAAGCCAACATCGATTCCTGGCTAGAACGCTTGAATCTGCAAGATCAAGTCAATGTTCACATTTTGATGGGCGGCGAAGACGGCCAATCCTGGGTTATGCAACCGGAAAAAGACGCTATTCTGATCGGTACTCAGGACATGCTGTTGTCGCGCGCCTTAATGCGCGGCTACGGCGTTAGCCGTTACCAATGGCCTGTGCATTTTGCCTTGCTGCATAACGATGCACTGTGGGTGTTCGACGAAGTGCAGTTGATGGGTGCGGGCTTATCGACCAGCGCGCAAGTGGAAGCCTTCCGGCGTACGCTGACAACCAGTGTCGTCACAAAAAGCCTTTGGGTTTCCGCCACCTTAAATCGCGATTGGTTGAATACAGTAGACTTTGCCGATTATTTGCCAAAGACAATCAGCTTGCCATTGAGCAGCGCCGAACAAACCCTTCCAGAGGTACAACGACGCATTAAGGCGATAAAGCGCCTTTCCAAAGCGGCATGCCTGCTAAGCACCGAAACCAAAAAAAACTACGTCGCGCAACTCGCCGAACTGGTTAGCCAACAGCATCAACTAGGGACGAACAGTTTGGTGATCGTCAATCGGGTCGAACGCGCGCAGCAGATATATGCGCAATTGAAAAAGCAAAAGCCGGCGGCGGAATTATTGTTGGTTCATGCCCGATTTCGGCTGCACGAGCGGCGGCAACTTAACCAGCGTTTACAGCAAGCGGCACCGGAAGCGGGCCGCATCATCATCGCCACCCAAGCCATCGAAGCCGGGGTGGATATTTCCAGCAAGACCTTGTTTACCGAGATTGCGCTGTGGTCGTCGTTGGTCCAACGTTTCGGGCGCTGTAACCGTTACGGCGAATATAACCAAACCGGCGGCGCGGATATTTTCTGGATCGACATCGAAGACGATGCCTTGCCTTACGCGCCGGAGGATTTTGCAGTTAGCCGCAGCCATATGCTGAGTCTGGAGAGCGCCGCGCCTTCCGAACTGCCGAAAGTGACCACCGAACAGGCGATTCATCCGGTCATACGCAAAAAAGATTTTCTGGATTTGTTCAACACCGATGCCGACCTGAGCGGCTTCGACACCGACATTTCCCCATTCATCCGTGACCAAGGCATGCCGCAACTGCGAGTGTTTTGGCGCGACATCGAAAAGCCGCAGACTGATGAACCGCAACCTTTGCATAGCGAGCTTTGTCCGGTGTCGATGGGACAAATCAAAGACTATTTCAAGGACAAGGAGCGGACCGCTTTCGTTTGGGACGGCTTGGCAAAAACCTGGAAAAAGATCGACCAGCCATTTCCGGGCATGACCTTGCTTCTGCTGGCTAGGCACGGCGGTTACGATCTGGAATCAGGCTTCGATCCCATCAAAAAACAAGCGGTGCCGGTCGTGTCGTCGGAAACGGCGCAAAGCGATGACAGTTTTACCGGCGACCAAGATAGCCGTAAAACCAAGGCGATAGAACTGCCCGCTCATTTGCGGCATGTTTTCGAACATGCCCAACACTTGGTAGATCAGGTGCAGGCCCAAGCAATCGGAAAACACGCGGTAGTTACAGCCGCTGCTTGGCATGACGTGGGTAAATCGCACAAAGTATTTCAACACACCATGCTGCAAGATGAACGGCTGAGCGATGAAAAGCTTTGGGCCAAATCCGCAGCAAACGCCGGTCACCAACGCCGATATTTCCGCCACGAACTGGCCTCCATGCTGGCGTGGCTAATCAACAACGCCGAACATCCGCAACGCGACCTGATTGCCTATTTGATCGTCGCCCACCACGGCAAAGTGCGCTTAAGCCTAAGAGCCATGCCGGACGAAAAGCCGCCCAAGGACAAACCGCATATTCTCTATGCCCGTGGCGTTTACCAAGGCGACTGTTTGCCGGAAGTTACCGTTCTCGACCAAGTCATGCCGGCTACCGAATTGCGGCTGGAATTGATGCAGCTGGGCGAAACCGAAGTGATGGGGGCGTCTTGGACCACGCGCGTGCAAACCCTATTGCGCGAACACGGCCCATTCGAACTGGCCTGGTACGAAATCCTGGTCCGCATCGCCGACTGGCGCGCCTCGGAAGCCGAACAACAAGACGGTATGGAGAATCCGCTATGAGCCACGAAATCGAGTTAAAAGGCTGCGCACCTACGCCGCTGGCCCATTACCTGAAGGCGCTGGGCATATTACGTTTGGTCGCGGAGCAGAAAGACCCGAATGCCAAAGGTCGCTGGCGGGACGAGGCCTTTCTGTTGCAAAGCAGTTTGGATAAAGAAAGCCTATTGCGGTTTTTTCTGGAGGAGTATCAACCTACACCAATTTTGACACCCTGGAATGGTCGTGGCGGCTTTTTAGAAGGTGACGATGAAGAAAAAGATGGGGATGACGAAGGTGGCGGACGTAAGGGGGCGCAAATGGTAGCGCTTTATACGGGTAATGTTCACGAACGGTTTGCAGACATCAAACTGGCATTAACCCAAATCGCAACCAATAAAACGCTCTCGGAGTTAAATCGAAGTCGTGCGCGTTTTAAAGTTCTTGATAAGTTAAAAAAAGCTAAGAAAGTGCTTTCGGACGACGAAACGAAAGAACATAAGACATTAGAACTTCTTATCAAAACTACCAAACGCGACTTACTCCAATCACTGCGCAATGATTTAGCAGGTTCGATTTTAAATTGGTTTGACGCTTGCCAGATTGTTGGGGAACGGCTAATGCATGCTCCGTTACTTGGAACTGGTGGTTTGGACGGTAGCATGGATTTTGGCGTTAATTATCTTGAGCGTTTAAGTCACCTAGTGGAAGTTTTAGAAACTGGCGAACCTAAACCTTGGGCAAATTCATTGCTAGAGCAATCGTTATTTCAGGAATCTACCCCTTTTATACCCATTTGGATTCCAGGACAGTTTGCACCAGGAAATATCGGCGCACCAAATTCATCTACCGGATTTTCCGGAGATTCCCGAGACAATCATTGGGATTATCTATTTACGCTGGAGGGTTCAATATTATTCGCTACCGCAGCAACAAAGCGATTACAAAGCGCTAGCGATGGCGCATTAAGCTACCCCTTCACTGTTAAAGCAATCGGGTCAGGAAGTGGCGCTAATAGTGCGCCCGATGTCGATCCGAAGAAAACTCGAGCGGAAATTTGGCTTCCTTTGTGGAATAAATCATCAAGCTTGGATGAATTGAGAATTTTATTTCAGGAGGGTAGAACAACTGTAGGTCGCAAACCAGCCAAAGACGGCTTGGACTTCGCGCGTGCGGTGGCGTCCTTGGGCGTGGATCGCGGCATTACCGAATTTCAACGCTACGGATTCATGATGCGTTCCGGTAAATCCTATCTGGCTACACCGATAAGCCGGATTGCAACGCGCGCCAATCCATCGGCAGAATTGATTAACGATTTGGAACGCAACCGCTTTTTGGACAGTTTGCGCCGCTTTGCCCGCAGTGACAAAGCGTCGGCGCGATTGGCCTCATTGGCGCATCAACTGGAAAACCGTTTGTTCGACCTCACGCGCGGCGCGGATCGTCGGGTTTGCCAAGACATTTTGATGTTACTCGGCAAAATTCAACGCACTGTCAGTATCAGCTCGAAAGCGAAAGAGGAAATTCATCAACCGATACCCTTATTAAGCTCGCAATGGCTGATGGCCAGCGACGATGCCAGCTCAGAGTTTCGTTTGGCCTGCGCTTTGGCCGGCTTAAAAGCCGTTGGCGGCGGAGCAAAAAAATCCGCATTGCAGGAAAGCCCTACCGAATCGATTGTCGAGGCGTCTGCCGGCTTACCTATGCGCCTTCATTTTGCCGGCATCAAACTCGACAAGAAACGCTATGTCTGGGACAACGAATCGCGGCTGGCCGTTTGGGGCGAAGGTTCTCTCACGCAAAATCTGAATGAAACCCTGCGTTGCCGCTGGCTGACGGCGCAACGGCTTTCACATGCGGACAAACCTTTTGCCTATGGTGTCGGTGCAAATCAAGCCGATATAGCCGCATTTTTGGCTGGCTCGGTCGATGACCTGCGTATTAGCGATTTGGCGCAGGGTTTGGCGTTGCTCAAGGAATTCAACTCAACCGGACTTCAAACATGGGCAACCCGCCATGCGGCATTGCCCAACGCCTACGGCGTGCTTAAGCCGTTTTTCGTGCCGGATCGCGAATTGGTCAGAATCGGTTTCTTGGCGGCGGATGCCCACTTACCGCTACGCGGCGAGTTGCTGTCCTGGTTGGCCGCCAATCAAACGCAAAAAGCCGTCGATTGGGCTTGGGCCAAGCTGCGCCAGGTCGGTGTTGGTTTGCCGCATTTCCCGCAGCAAGCGCCAAGCGCGGTTGGAATCGATGGGCCTCGCCTGTTGGCGGCGTTGGCTTTTCCGCTCACATTCGGCCAACTGAAAAGTCTGTTGTTGACGCTGGGCGCCGGTGAAAAAGCAACAGAACAGCAAACCGAATCGGTCCAATGACATTTACCTCAGATATTCCTTGTTCCAACACGCCGCGTTGGAATACCGGGCTTGACCGTGCGGTGGTCTGCCTAGGCACCGCAGCGCGGTGCATTCGGGTTACCACGCAGCGCATGGTAACCAGGGAATTACATATTTTTATTTTGTTACCAGGAGATAAACCATGAGTATCGACTTTTCCGCTCTACACGCCGCCCCGAGACTGTTGATCGAGGCCGAATTACAACCCCTGCAAGGCGCACGTTTTCAGCCCACCGGTTTTCCCGACTTGGGCGCCGCCGTTTACGATGGGCCTAACGGTAATCGACTGCTGCTGGTGGAATCGGCGCAGAGTATGGCTAACCGGATGGAGACCGTTTGCTGGGATGCGCCTAACGATGATTGGGTTGATGCTTTAAAAGGCTTACCCTTGATTAAGGTGATTGATAATCAAGGGAAACCTTTAACCAACACAGTACAGGAAGCCCACCGCCTAAACTCGGCATACGTCCTTGAGGGTAAAGACCAAACAGTTTTCGATAAATTGAAAGCCGAATTGGCGGACATGGACGAGGGAGCAGTAGATCTCAAAAAGCTCGCTGCGGTCGTACTGAGATACGACGCAAACGCCTTACTCCACGGCTTGTTTCTTGCCAAAAAAGAATTGGCCGGCGGCCGGCTACGCTTGCCGCGCGTCGTGTCGTCGTTCATCGAAGCGGAAGATGTAAATTTGGCGCAAAGCGGCGGCGTCAAAAACGACCATGTAAAACCAGGCAAAGGCGATGAAGGCCAGACATCTAAAGAAGGTTTTGGCAATATTCCTTTCTCCAGAACGGAATACACCGCACCCAAAATCATCGCTTACTTCAACATCGACCTCGCCCAAATACGCGGTTTTGGCTTGGGCAATGCGGTGGAGCAATTGCTGATTGCCTTGGCGCTCTACAAAATCCGGGCGGTTCTGGACTTCGGTTTGCGCTTGCGCACCGCCTGCGATTTGGATGTCAAGCAACTGACCGTTACCCGTCCCACCGCCTGGGAATTACCTGAGCGTAATACCCTGGAAGCCGCGTTACCGGGTTTGATTGCCGCCGTTGCCGCCGAAAACCGTTTTGCCGAGCCGCGCGTTACCACGGTCACCTGGGAAAAAGGCAAAGCCAAAAAAGCCAAGGCTGAAACGGAAAGCGAGGACTAAGCCATGCTTACGCTATCGCTCAGCTTTCCCGGCGGGCGTTACCACGCCACGCCGTGGGGCAAGCACGTCAACGAAGCGGACGTGGCTTGGCCGCCCGACCCATGGCGCTTGACCCGCGCTTTAATTGCTACCTGGCACCGCAAACTCGATCATCAGCTTTACCCTGAGGCCTTGCTGACAAGCTTGCTCGGTTTGCTGGCGGACGAACCGCCGCATTACTGGCTGCCGACGGCGGTGCACAGTCATACCCGACACTACATGCCCAATCGCCAAAAATCCACGTTGATTTTCGACGCCTTTGCCCGCATCGATCCAACTGACGCGCTGATCGTGCACTGGCCCGAATGCCGACTGAACGAGGCGCAAACCAAATTGCTGGACGAGCTTTTAAACTGCATCAGCTATGTCGGACGCGCCGAGTCTTGGGTGGAGGCAAAACGCCTCGACAATTGGAACGGTGAACCAAACTGTTTTCCGGGAAGCAGCCAAATCGATCAGGAAACCGGCGAGATTCAGGCCGAACCGGTGCAGTTATACGCACCGCTTACGCCCGATGCCTACGCCAATTTTCAGCAGCAAATGCAGACCGGCTTAGCCTTGCGTAAGTTGAAAGCGTCGGAATCGAAAAGCATCAAGAAAACCCTGCCGACTAGTTGGTTGGAGGCTGTCAGCCTGGACACCGCCGACTTGCAAAACGCCGGCTGGAGCGCGCCGCCCGCCGCGCAAAAAATTCTCTATCAGCGCCCGATTCAGGCATTGAAAAGCAGCGTTGCCAGCCACGCCAAACCTAAACCAAGGCCGTCTGCCGACACGGTGCGTTACGCCGTTTACGGCAAGCCGCTGATGCGCGAATTGGATACCATCAGATTTGCCGAGCACGTGCGCCGAGCGGTGATGGGTAAGGCCAAATGGACATTGGGCGAAACCGCGATTCCTCCGTTGCTGTCCGGGCATGGCTTGAATGCCGATAACCGCCACTGCCACGCCTTTTACCTGCCGCAAGCCGACTCCAACGGCCTGCTCGATCACGTGCTAATTCACGTCCCGGCCGGTATTGACGGTGACATGCGCCGGGTTTTCGGCGAGTTAAAAACGGTCAAAGGCTTTGACGGCCAGGAATGGCACTTAATGCTGGAGCATATCGGCCAGCGTGAAGATTTCGAAAGCGTCTCGCCTATCGTCCAAACCGCCAGTGTTTGGCAGTCGCAAACGCCGTATCTACATCCGTGGCATTGCAAAAAAGACTTCGATGTATCGGCACAGATTCGGCGGGAATGCCGGGAGCGTGAGTTGCCGGAACCGACGGGTATCCAGCCCTTACCGACCATCAAGCCGCACGGCCGCGAACTCCGCCCGATTGACTTTCACCGCTTTCGAAGCAAAAGGGGGCTAGTGCAACCGGATACTCGCGGTTCGTTCTGGCAACTGACGTTCGCCGAACCGGTTACCGGACCGCTGGCATTGGGTTTTGGCTGCCATTTTGGCTTGGGTTTGTTCGCTCCGGTAAAAGCCAATGAATAATGGCTCACCACAACCCCATCACCCCTCGCAAACTCTTCTCCACCGCCGCCAGTTCCTCGGCGGTGACGGTGGCGAGGGGGCCTTCGCCGAAGCGGGAGCGGTCGATGGCGCGCAGTTGTTCGGCCATAACGTAACTGGCGGCTTTCAATCGGCCTTGCGGGGCAATCGGTATCCGCAACGGCGCCAGGTTTGGTCGAAACTGGCTGGTCAGCGGCACCACCACGATGGTGGGCAGGCCGCCGGTAATCAGCGTATCGTCCTGCAACACCAGCACCGGTCTAATTTTGCCGATTTCGGCGCCCTTGTTGGGGTTCAGATTGGCGGTCCACACCTCGCCGCGTTTCATCATTCCCACCATTTTTCGTCGGGGTTTATGCCGGCGGCGCGTTCATCAGCAATTATTAGGTCGAGACCATCGTCCACCGCGTCGAAATCCGCGGCAATTTGTAGCGCTTCCGCTCTGGCTTGCGGATCGTTGGCCAAGGCGCGCGCCGCGGCCACCATTTCCGCCATAAACCGCTCGCGTTCGCGGCGGGCCAAGTATTCGGTGATCGCCAGGCGGGCGATTTCCGATTGGCTTTTGCCTTCCAATTGGGCTTCGGCTTTGAGGTTGGCTTCCACATCGTCGGGTAAACGCAGGCTGATGGCGGGCATGGCGGGCTCCTTCAAAAGACAAAATGACAGACAAATTGTATGACAAAACGTATAACAAGCCTGGTTTTTTAACATGTGCGATGCAACGACAAGCGATTGGCCCGAAGACGCGCCTGTGCCCTTAGATCATCCGGAGATTCCGCCGTTAATCCTTGAAGCCGTTTTACAGTATTGGCAACCGGGGTATGTCTTGCATCGAATGGTCACAAAGCAAGGCTTGGAGTGGTGGCTGCTCGATACCGAAGGCGGGTTGATCGAAGCGTTTTGGCTTAACTAAATTTTAAGAGCAATCGAGCGAATCATGTCCGACGACCAAGTACCCATCCAGCTAGAGCTACCGCTACCGTTCCCGGAGCTATCCGGCGACATGCCCTTGTTGCCGGCGCGGATGATCAACGAATACCAGTACTGCCCGCGCTTGGCTTATCTGGAATGGGTGCAGGGCGAATGGGCGGCGTCGGCGGACACCGTGGAAGGCGACCACGCACATCGCCGGGTGGATACGCCGTCCAAAAGCTTCCCGGAAGCGGACGAGTTGGAGGAAACCGATAAGCTGCATGGCCGCTCTATCACGTTATCGTCTAACCGTTTGGGTCTGATCGCCAAGCTGGATTTGATTGAAGCCGAGGATGGCTTGGTCACGCCCATCGATTACAAACGCGGTAAACGTCCGCATGTGGCGCGCGGCGCTTACGACCCGGAACGGGTACAGCTTTGTGTGCAAGGCATGGTGTTGCAGGAACACGGTTATGTCTGCGAGGAGGGCGCCTTGTACTTTGTGCAAAGCCGCGAGCGGGTGCGGGTGGCTTTCGACGAAGAATTGAAGCAACTCACCGCCAATGCCATCAACGGTTTGCGCTTGATTGCCGCCGGTGGCCATATTCCGGAACCCTTGCAGGACAGCCCCAAGTGTTCGGGCTGTTCGCTGGTGGGTATTTGTCTGCCGGACGAAGTCAATTACCTGCGCCACGCCGACCTCGAACCCCGGCCGCTGGCGGTGATGCGCGACGAAGCATTGCCGGTTTACGTGCAAGCCTGGAAGGCCAAGATCGGCAAAAAGGGCGAGGAGCTTGAAATCAGCATCGACGACGACAAGGTGCAAACCGCGCGGCTGGTGGACACTTCGCAAGTGGTGGTAATGGGCAACGTCTACATCACTACGCCGTGTTTGCAAGACCTGATGAAGCGCGAGATTCCGGTCAGTTGGCACAGCTACGGCGGCTGGTTTGTCGGCCACACCATCGGCACCGGCCATAAGAATGTCGAGTTGCGCACCGCCCAGTACAAAGCCAGTTTCGACGACAAAACCTGTCTGGCGATAGCACGCAACCTGGTGCGCGCCAAAATCCAGAATTGCCGAACCCAGGCCCGGCGCAATTGGCGCGCCGACGAGCCGGTGGAAATGTTGCTGGAACCGCTGAAGTCCCTGGCCGACAAATCGCAACGTGCGCTGGATTTACCGCAATTGTTGGGTATCGAAGGCGCGGCGGCGGCCTTGTATTTCGGCGCGTTCGATAAATTGATCAAAAAGCCGGACGACAGCAAACAGATGAGTTTTGACTTCAACACCCGCAACCGCCGCCCGCCCACCGATCCGGTCAACGCCTTGCTGTCGTTTGCGTATGCCATGCTGGTACGCACCTGGACCATGAATCTGAGCGCGGTTGGCCTGGACCCGTATCGCGGCTTTTACCACCAACCGCGTTACGGCCGCCCGGCGTTGGCGCTGGATTTGATGGAACCGTTTCGGCCCATCATCGCCGATTCCACGGTATTGCAAGTCATCAATAACGGCGAAGTGCGGCCCACCGACTTTATCTGTGCCGCCGGCAGCGTGGCCCTGAACGAGGGCGGCCGCAAGCGCTTCATCACCGCCTTCGAACGGCGCTTAAGCCAGGAAATAACCCATCCCATCTTCGGCTACAAGGCCAATTATCGGCAGGTGTTCGAGATTCAGGCGCGCTTGTTCGGCCGCTATTTGCTTGGCGAATTGCCGGAATATCCCAACTTCACCACCCGCTGATGGCTGCCCTCGAACACCTGTATATCGTGACTTACGACATCAGCGATACCAAACGCTGGCGGCGGGTGTTTCGGCTGATGAAAGGTTATGGCGATTGGCTGCAATTGTCGGTGTTTCAATGCCGGCTGAGTCGTAAGCGCCATGCGGAATTAATCGCGCTGTTGGATGGCATCATCCATCATAGCGACGACCATGTTCTGATCATCAATGTCGGGCCGGCGGAAACGGTGAAGCCCTCGGTGGTCAGTTTGGGGAAGGATTTCGATGTGGTGGAACGTCAGCCGGTCATCGTCTGATGTGGATTTTCCGCCGCCGCTTTGCGAGCGCTGTAGTGGCGCGCAAAAACCGGTCAGCTCTCGCAAGCTGGCAGCTCTTTAACAATCAAACACTTAGCAAGTTGGATTGGCGCGGCGCAAACTTTTCCGCTAAAGTTGAGCGGCCGTTTTACGCAGTCCTCGCAAACGGCCCGCGCAGGCCGCGCCAATCATGGCCTCCAGCCCGCGCTGCATTCCCCGGCCTCCCGCCGGGGCCTCATTGAAGGCGGCACTAATACAAACGACGGAAACGGCAACAACCCGCATTCCCCGGCCTCCCGCCGGGGCCTCATTGAAGGTGTCGCTGCAGAAGATTCTCGGGCATGCCGATATCGGCATTCCCCGGCCTCCCGCCGGGGCCTCATTGAAGGGACGCTACGCAAATCAAGGCGGAAATAATTACCCATAGCATTCCCCGGCCTCCCGCCGGGGCCTCATTGAAGGGGAAAGGGAATGGCGATTAAGGCCCAAGAGGACGGTGCATTCCCCGGCCTCCCGCCGGGGCCTCATTGAAGGTGCGATTAAAGTCGGTTGATATTTTCCGGCGCCTATTTGGCATTCCCCGGCCTCCCGCCGGGGCCTCATTGAAGGCGAAGGCATTACTTTTGGTGATTTGGTTAAAACGATTGGCATTCCCCGGCCTCCCGCCGGGGCCTCATTGAAGCATAGGGTGGGTTAGTACTAGACTGTTTGGCCTGGGTAGCATTCCCCGGCCTCCCGCCGGGGCCTCGTTGAAGCACTTCGCCTTCCAGCCGCGCCATACGCTCCGACTCGGGCATTCCCCGTCTTCCCGCCGGAGCACTCAGCCCGAACGGCACATCCGTGATAAATAGGGCCGGGTCAATAATCCAAGCGTATTCCCCCCAACCATCTACCTGCTGCCAGCATTTAATTCCACATAAAAAGTGGCTAAACCTTACGCTGTTTGGGCTAGCTGCTATGTTTAGTTGTATCGGATTTAGAGAATCCAAATGCGGGTTATGCGTTAGCTAACGGATACGGGGCGACGGTATGTCGTTCAAGTTCCCTAAATCGTGCAAATCACTATTACCGATCTTCCTGCCATGAATGACATTCTAAAGTTTCTGACCGACAATAATTTTATGCCGCATGGCTATTGCCTGAGCTGGTCGCCGGGTTTGTTGTGGACCTTTGTGATCAGCGATGGCTTGATATTTCTGTCTTACTTTTTGCTGCCGGTTGCCTTGGGTTATTTCGCGCGGCATCGGCAGGATTTTCCGTATGTCCGAGTGTTGTGGCTGTTTGTGGTGTTCATTCTGGCCTGCGGTACGACGCATCTGATGGATGTGGTGGTGATTTGGGAACCACTTTACGGACTGGATGCTTTTGCCAAAGTGGTGACGGCGATAGTTTCGGTGATAACGGTGGCGGTGCTGATACCGCTGATTCCCAAAGCGCTGCAATTGCCCAGCCCGGCGCAGTTACGCGAGGCCAACGCCCAGTTGCAGCAGGAAGTGGCCGAACGTGAGCGGGTCGAGCAGGCCCTGAAAGCGGCGAACGTATTGCTTGAGCAGGGCTTGGTGGCGGAACGTACCCAGTTGGCGGCGCTGGTCAATTCTTCCGACGATGCGATTATCGGCAAAAATTTGGACGGAATCGTTACCAGTTGGAACCCCGCGGCCGAACGTATCTTCGGTTACAGCGCCGTTGAAATTATTGGTCAGCCGATCACGCTGCTGTTTCCCGCCGAACTGGTGATCACGGAAGCCGAATTGCTCCAGCGGATTTTAAACGGCGAGCGGATCAGCAATTACGAAACCCAGCGGGTGCGTAAAGACGGCAGCCGGATCGAGGTCGCCTCGACGATTTCGGCTATCAAAGATGGCGACGGCAAGGTCATCGGCGCGTCGAAGATCGTCCGCGACATCACTGAGCGTAAGCGTATCAAGGCGGCGCTGCGGGAAAGCGAAGCTAATTTCCGTAAATTGTTCGATGTGGCACCGGTGCCGATGGCGCTGGTCGCCGCCGACGGTACGATGCTGGCTTTGAACCAGTCTATTGCCCGGACTTTTGGTTATACCTTGTCCGACATCCCAACCGTCGAGGATTGGTGGCAACATGCGTATCCCGATCCGGAGTACCGGCAAACGGTTTTCGACACTTGGCAGAATTTGCAGCAGCGCGCGGCCGAGCAGCAGGCACCGATAGAATCTCACGAATATCAAGTGACTTGTAAAAACGGCGACGTGCGCACCGCTATCATCTCCGGGGTGACGATAGGCGACAATTTACTGGCAACGTTGATGGACATCACCGAGCGTAAGCGTGCGGAGGAGACGCTGCGTAAATTATCCTTGGTAGTCGAGCAAAGCCCGGAGAGCATCGTTATTACCGACCTGGATGCGCGCATCGAATACGTCAACGAAGCCGTGATCCAGACCACCGGCTACACGCGCTCCGAGCTGTTGGGCCAAAAAGCCAGTCTGTTTAAATCGGGCAAGACCAAGCCGGAGTATTTTGCGGTGCTTTGGGATAATTTGACGCACGGCCGGTCCTGGCAGGGCGAGTTTATCAATAAGCGCAAGGATGGCCACGAGTTTGTGGAATCGGCTATCGTGGCGCCGATTCGCCAGCAAGACGGGCGGATTAGCCATTACATGGCGATCAAGGACGACATCAGCGAGAAGAAGCAGATGCTCCTAGAGTTGGAGAGCTATCGCGAGCATCTGGAAGAATTGGTGGTTGAACGCACCGAACAATTGGCCGATGCGATGCAAGCGGCGGAAGTGGCCAATGTGTCGAAAAGTGCCTTTTTGGCGAATATGAGCCACGAAATCCGCACGCCGATGAACGCGATTATTGGTTTGACGCATTTGCTGCAAAACACCACGCTGGATGCCAAGCAGCGTGAACAGCTGGCGAAAATTTCGGTCGCTGCCCAGCATTTGCTGGGCATCATCAACGACATTCTGGATTTCTCCAAGATCGAAGCCGGCAAATTGGTGTTGGACATCGGCGATTTCGATCTTGACCAGGTTTTCAAAAGTTTGAACGACCTGATTTGCGACCGCGCCGCCGAGAAAGGTTTGGAAGTGATTAACCGTATCGACCCGGCGCTACCGGCGGTGTTACGGGGCGATGCGCTGCGGCTGGGACAAATTTTGCTCAATTTTGCCAGTAATGCCGTCAAGTTTACCGACGCCGGACACATCGTGTTTCGGGCTAAATTGCTAGCCAAAAATCCGGTGGGGATTGTGGCTCGATTCGAAATCAGCGACACCGGCATCGGCATGAATGCCGAGCAATGCAGCCGTTTGTTTCAAGCCTTCGAACAAGCCGATTCCACCACGTCGCGGCGTTTCGGCGGCACAGGTTTAGGCCTAGCCATCAGTAAGCGTCTGATCGAAATGATGGGCGGCACGGTGGGTGTGCAGAGCAACTTGGGGCACGGCAGTACGTTTTGGCTGGAATTGCCGTTTGAGTATGCGGTGGGGTCGGCGCTGCAATTGCCTAAGCCGGATATTCGTAAAGGTTTAAAAGTATTGGTGGTAGACGATGTGGCCGAGGCCCGCGAAGCCATCGCCCACATGCTGACGCGGTTCGAGGCGCGGGTGAGCGTCGCCGATTCCGGTTTGGCGGCCGTGCAACAGGTTGTCGATGCCCGGCAAGCCGATGCACCGTTCGATCTGGTGCTGATGGACTGGATGATGCCGGGGGTAGACGGCATTCAAACCGCGCGCCGGATGGGCGAAATCCTCGGCGAGGCCTTACCGAAAATTGTCTTGGTGACCGCCTATAGTTACGACGGCAGCGCCGAGGACTTGTACAGCGTCGGGATTGTGGGGCATCTTGCCAAACCGGTGACGCTGTCGGCCTTACACGATACGATTGCCGGCGTGCTGTCGGGATGGCGGCAAAAAGCGCCCGCGGATGCGCGGCATCCGGATTTATCCCGCCTAAAAGGCCGACGGGTGTTATTGGCCGAAGACAATCTGATCAATCAGGAAGTGGCGTTGGAGTTGTTGCAAGACGCCGGTTTGGTAGTCGATTTGGCCGAAAACGGCCGGATCGCTTGCGATATGGCCGCCAAACAGTTGTACGACCTGATTCTGCTGGATGTGCAAATGCCGGAGATGGATGGTATGGCCGCCAGTTTGGCGATCAGGCGTATGCCGGGGCGGGAAAAGACGCCGATATTGGCCATGACCGCCAACGCCTTCGACGAAGATCGGCGCGCCTGTCTGAGCGCTGGGATGAATGACCACATTCCCAAACCGGTGAATCCGGAGGTGCTGTACGACGTGATGTTACGCTGGATGCCGCCTTTGCCGCCCAGCCCGCCTGCCCGCGTTCATAAAACCCCGGATGAGCAAAACGACGGCAACGCGGCGCTGCTCGAGCGTTTGGCGAACATTCCGGGCCTGGATTTGCAGGCCGGTTTACACAATCTGCAACACAAGCTGCCGTTTTATTTGCGCCAGTTACGCCATTTCGCGCAGCGGCATGCGGCCGAAGCCGACAATATCCGGCATTTATTGGCGGTGGGCGATTGGGAGTCCGCACAAAGAGCCGCACATTCCTTAAAAAGCAGTGCCGCAACCTTGGGAATAACCCACATCCGGGAGACCGCCGAGGGTATTGAGATCACGTTAAAACAGCGCGCGGCCGCAGCGGCCGAGTCCTTGCAAATTCCGCTAAAACAATTGACGGAGCAACTCGCCTGGTTTATTGCGCAGATTCTCGATGTGTTGCCGGCTGAACCTGCGCTTCAAGACATTTCGCCGCCCACCTATTCCGAGGAAGCGCTGCGTGCGGTGGTCGAAGGCCTGCGGATATTACTGGAGGAGGGCAATATTCAATCGCAAGTTTATGTACAAAACCATCGGGAGCAATTACGGCAAGCTTTTGGCCACGAGGGTGTCGCATCGTTGCTGCGGCATGTCGAGGTGTTTGCTTTCGACCAAGCCTTGGATGTTTTGCAGCGCGATCCGCACCTTTAGCCGGCTGAGACGGGTTTACCCATTTTTACAATTTACCTGCGCCGCTTGATACCGCTGTCGGCGATAATGCCGCACTCGAACCTGTCGCCGATTTTTTGCCGGAGTTGCAAAGTCATGTCCCAAGCTAATAAATTTTTTATGAATCCGGCCCTGTTTATCACGGGTATGCCGTTCCGGCTGGATGCGTCCAAGCCCAGGCGGCGGCGTCCTTCGATAAACTCCGTACCTTCAAGGGCATTAAGGCTAACGGGATTTGAGGGCTGGGTTAGCCATAAAGCGTGCCGATTGCTGTTGGCCTGTGCGCTCATGCTGCTAGCGGCTTGTTCCTCCAGGCCGCCGCTGCCCAGTCAGGAAGATCAGCAAGAAAAATTGAGTGAAATATTGAGCAATGGCGGCTACAAAACCGCGCGGAATTTTCCGGTGGATGTTACGCACGATGTCTGGATTTATCAGCAAACGGAACTGGAAGTAGAGCTGGTCGGGCCGAGTGCGCCGGGAAGCTATCCGTTGATTATTTATCTGCCCAGCTTGGGCGAAGATGCTAAAGCCGGGCGTTTGTGGCGGGAAACCTGGGCCAAGGCCGGCTACCTGGTGTTTAGCATGCAGCCGGTGCCGGTCAGCCAAGCCTTGAAGGCCTTGGAGGCGGAGCGGCGCTTCGATGACCCGGAGGAGATTCCGGACGACGACAATACGGAGCTGGCTGATGAAAATATGGCGTTGCGACCTGAGCCGACTAGCGGCGGTTGGTTTGGTGACAAGCCTCGTCGGCAATCGCGGACGGCTAGGGAAAGCGAATTGCGTTATGTCGGTCATCAATACTTTGGCGTGGAGAATCTGAAAACCCGCTTGGCGCAACTATTTTGGGCCTATGCGCAACTGCAAACGCGCGCCGGCTTACGACAACCTTTGTATGCGTCTGCCGATTTCAGCAAGGTGATACTGGCGGGCTACGACCTGGGTGCGCAAACCGTGACGGCAGCCTTGGGCGAGAATTTTGGTAGCGGTTTGCCGCGCGCAGACCAATTGAAGCCGGTGGCTGCGATGGTGTTGAGTCCGTCGGTGGATTTGGCGGAAGGCAACGTGCGCAGCCGGTTTCAAGCTTTGCGTCTGCCGATGCTGACGATTACCGGTAGCGAGGATAACGATCCTTACGCGATTAGTTCCGCCGCCGTGCGTACGGCGGTTTGGGAACAGGCCCCGGCCGGCGGCAAATATCTGTTGTTATTGCGCGGCGCAGGGCATCGTTTGCTGTCAGGCAATGAGTTGGGCGGGCGGTTTGGCTTGAGCGGGGTGCGGCGCGGCGACTTCGGCATGGATTCCGGCGGCGGTCCGGGCGGACATAGTGGCGGCGGGCGGCGCGGCATGAGTGCTGGCGGTGCAGGCGGCGGCTTATTTGGCAAAACAGAGCGCCGCGATCCGAACTTGGGTTATAAACAAGTGGCAGCCATCGCCAGCGTGTCCAGCGCATTTTTGGATATGCTGATTAAAAAAGACGAGTTTGCCCAAGCCTGGCTGAATGAAAAAGCCGGCAAATGGCTGGATAGGGCAGGTACTTTACAAACGCGATAGCCGGCAAAACCTAGGCGTATCGCCTGTTGGCCTTGCCAGTGGACGCGGGCGAAAGCTTGCCCGACCGCTGTGTTTTGCGGGCTAGAGCCCGGTTCACCGTGGCAGTTACCACGCGGGCGAATTAAGTCCGGCCAACCAGCGGGCACGTAATTGCTCACGATGAATATACAGCCATTGAATGGCAAGGATGGGGATGCCGGATTCGATCTTGCCGTCTTCCAGCATTTGAAATGCCTCGTCGAATTTGACGGCTGTGACGCGGATGTCTTCATCTTCCTCGTCCAGGCCGTGAATGCCGCCGACCCGGCTGCTATCGACCCGGCCACAGAACAGGGTAATCCACTCCGATGAGCCGCCTGGGGTGGTGAAGAACTGTTTGATTTCGATCAGTTCTAAAATCTCGCAGCCGGCTTCCTCGCGCGCTTCGCGATAAGCGACTTCGTCAGCGGTTTCACCCGCTTCAATCGCACCGGCCACAATTTCCAGCTGCCATGCCCGCTCCGGTTGCAGGACTGCGCCGACTCGGAACTGTTCTATCAATACCACTTCGTCGCGGTCCGGATCGTATAGCAGCACGGCCACGCAATTGCCGCGGCGGAATAGTTCGCGCTTTAACGGGGGACTCCAACCGCCGTTGAACAGCGTGTGTTTCAGGGTGTATTGCTCCAGCCGGAAAAAGCCTTCATACACTACCTGCGTATCCAGTATCTGAAATTGTTTGTCGCTCATCGGCCGTAGCTTACCCGGTAGATGACGCCCAAACTGTCGTCGCTGATCAATAAGCTGCCGTCCGGCATTTGCAGAATGTCGTTCGGCCGTCCCAGTACTTGGCCGTCCGCTGTCAGCCAACCGCTGATGAAGGGTAGTTCGTTATAGGCTTGGCCTTCGCGGAATTTGACCACATTGACCTGGTAACCTTGCGGTACAGTGCGGTTCCAAGAGCCATGTTGGGCGACGAATAGCTGCCGGAAATAAGTGTCCGGAAATTGTTTGCCGGTATAAAAACGCATACCGAGCGGGGCGATGTGGGCTTTATATTTCCAGGCAGGCGCTTTAAATTTGTAGCATTGTTTATCGCCGATATACTCCGGGTCGGCAAGGGTGCCGGCGTGGCAATAAGGGAAACCGAAATGCTCGCCTTTTTGATTCCATTCGTTCAATTCGTCGGGCGGTAAGTCGTCGCCCAGATAGTCGCGGCCGTTGTCATTGAAAAACAGATGGCCGCTACGGGTTTCCCAATCGAAACCCACCGTGTTGCGAATGCCGCGAGCCAGGATTTCCATATCGCTGCCATCCGGGTCCATGCGAATCAGCGAGCCGTAAATCGGTTTGTCCGGGTCGCAGACGTTACAAGGCGCGCCGACGGCGGTGTATAACTTGCCGTCGGGTCCGAAGCGCAAATATTTCCAGCCATGGTGGCGGTCGGAGGGAAACTGGTCGAATACTGTGACCGCTTTGGGCGGGCTGGCCAAACGCTGGCCAACCTCGTCGAAACGAATGATGCGGTGAATTTCAGCGACATATAACGTGCCGTCTTTGTAAGCCACGCCATTGGGTAGATTGAGCTGTTGAATGATCAGATATTTTTGTTCGGCAACACCGTCGCCATCCTTATCCTGTACCGCATAGACGCTGCCTTGCCGGGAACCGACATAGACCACGCCATTGTCGCCCAGCGCCATTTGCCGGGCGTTGGGAACGTCGTCGGCGAATATTCTGATATTAAAACCCGGCGGCAGACGTAATTGTTTTAGCACGGCCTCTTGTTCGGGGGTGGCTGCCAGACATAGCTGTGTAGCGGCAAACAGCATCAATAGCGACTTTATAATTCTCATTTTTATGTCCCTCAAGTAAACTTTGGCAGATGTTAACACTCTATAGCCTTGAATTTAATCTTTGGGCTCCCCAGATTAAACCCACTTTATAACAACACAGGAAAGTTACGCCATGATGAGAATAGTGCTGTTTTTGGCCACTAACGTGGCCATTATGATTGCGATCAGCATCATATTTAGTGTATTTGGCTTACAAGGCGCACTCGATGCTCAGGGCGTCAACTTGAACATCGAAGGCCTGCTGGCTATGTCCGCAGTGATTGGGATGACCGGTTCGATTGTTTCCTTGTTCATGTCTAAATGGTCTGCGAAAAGCGCGATGGGCGTGCATGTCATCGAGCAGCCGCAAAATCAAACCGAGCAATGGTTGATCAGCGTGGTTGAACGCCAAGCCCGGCAAGCCGGTATCGGAATGCCGGAAGTGGGGATTTTCGATGCCCCGCAAGCCAACGCCTTCGCTACTGGCGCCAGCAGAGACAACGCCTTGGTGGCCGTCAGCACCGGTTTGCTGCGCAGCATGAGTGCCGATGAAGTGGAGGCGGTGGTCGGTCACGAGATCAGTCACGTTGCCAATGGTGACATGATTACCATGGCCTTGATGCAAGGGGTGGTGAATACCTTTGTCTACTTCTTCGCAACCATCATTGGCTATGTGGTGGATCGCGTGGTGTTCAAAACCGAACGTGGTTACGGTCCGGCCTACTATGTGACGCAAATGGTGGCGCAAATTGCCTTGTCGATTTTGGCGTCCATGCTGGTGATGTGGTTCTCGCGTTACCGCGAATTCCGTGCCGATGAGGGTGGGGCTAACCTGGCCGGCAGGCAGAAAATGATCGGCGCCTTGCGTGCCTTACAACGTTCGCATGAGCCTGCTGAATTGGCCGGCGAATTGGCGGCATTTGGTATCAACGGTGGTGGCGTACAACGCTTGTTTATGAGCCATCCGCCTTTGGAAGAACGCATCGCCGCCTTGCAAAACATGCGTTAGAACGCTCCCTTGCCGCGCCGGGTCAACCGGCGCGGCTTTTTTATGGCTAATCAATTCATTCGCTTCAAGTTGGATCTCAGTTACGACCAATATTTGGCCGTTTATCAAGGCGTCGCCAAAACCGTGGTGACGATTGCCGATGACGGCCGGCGCATCGTCTTTCCCGCGGGCAATATTCAGCGGTATCTAAGCAAATCCGGCATCCAGGGCCATTTTGAAATGGAGTTGGGGGCGGGCAATAAGTTTGTCGGCATCAAAAAGCTGGCGTGACGGCTTAAATCTTAGCCATGTTCGCGTTAATCGTTGATGTCGTCCCGGCGGACTGGCGGGACCAGGAAACCACCGAGTGCGCTGGATTTCGGCAATCCATGCCAATGACGGCGTTGACGATCCTTCAATGGCTAACGCAAACATTGCTTAAATCTTTCCGCTATCCCCTCAAGTTAACCATCATCCAAGTTCGCGCCGGCCAACATGCGTCCGGTTTGGTACAGCACCCGCTCGACCTGGCGCTCCGAGATCTGTAATTCGGCGGCAATGTGCTGATGGCGCTTGCCGTCTAGCCGACGCAAGCACCAGATTTGCCGATTGAGCGCGGGTAAGCCGCGCAGCCAGTTTTCGGCTGCCAACCATTGCTGCTCGCCTTGCACCATCCGCTCAGGTAAAGGACAGGGACATTGCCAGTCCTGGTCCAACGCCCCGCCGTCCCGTGCTTGTTGCCGGGCTTGGCTGCGCAGATAATCCAAAGCCAGATTGCCCGCCACCCGGTACAGAAATGCCCGGCAATTGGTGATGGCATCCTGCCCTGCATAGTAGGCAATATGCAAAAAGGTATCTTGCAGCAAGTCGGCTGCCGCCTCCCGGCAATTGACCTGGCGCAGCAGAAATTGCTGTAGCTCGGTTTGGTGGCGTAAATACGCGGCAGTTAAGGGTGGATAATGATCGTTCAACATTGGGCATGCCTAATTTTGCCGCATTTATAGCTGTACGTTGACGCGCGTGAGCACCGAGCAACGCTATTCGCTTGGTGAGCAAGCCACCGGTAACCTAACAGCGATTTAAAAATGATCCCTTCCTGATGAGTAATCAGTAGGGTGGATAAGCCGTGCGCATCCACCAAGATTGCCGGATAATTTTCTTTTTTGCGGGTTGGGGTGAGGTAACGAACCCCAACACGACAACCGTTGAACCACCAGCCAAACGTCAAAGCGAGACATCGCGACCCAAAAAATTATCAGCAAGGAGCAACGGGCAAACCGGTCGAAAATGTTGGGGTTCGTTACCTCACCCCAACCTACCAAAACCCAACTTACCAAGTTACGCAAACCCAACGTACAAGGTTAAAATTTCATTGTAATTTTAATGAAAACAATGAAAATTAAGCATTTAAGCCAATAAATTTAATACTCTACCCTGATCGATCCCATAAAGTTTCTTGGCATTCCAACTTCAATATCTGAGCGATCTTGTGAAGCGGGATAATAGGTTTTGTCCATAAGATTATTGACATTCAGTTGAGCAGTTAAATGACTTTTTCCTACTTTCCATCCATAACTGCTTAACAAATTGACCGTGGCATATCCAGGTAATATCGCTGTGCTCGAGTCATTATTAGTATTTCTAGCACCTCTAGCAATAACGCCACCGCCAAATTTCAAGCCTTGGAGAACGCCTGATTGAAGCTCATAAGTAGTAAATATGCTGCCACCGTGCAATGGCACTCCCTGAAAACGTCTGCCTAATTGGCCTGCACTGCCAACAGTTACGGAAGCGTCAGGGGTATAAGCATAAGCTCCAATAATATTCCATCCCGGTAATATCTCGCCTTTTAGATCTAGTTCTAAGCCTGCGCTTCTTGCTTCGCCAATCGCAAGAGAAAATCCTGGATGATCTGGATCAGATATAGCAACATTTTGTTTTGTTAAATCAAACCACGCGAGCGTTCCAAGAAACCTTTTATGGAATAGCTCGGTTTTTATACCTAATTCCCATTGTTGAGCGCTTGTTGGAGATAAGAATTTACCTCCGAATCCAGTTCCATTTACACCGCTGAAGTTTTCTGTATAGCTACCATAAAAACTAAGTTCAGGAATCGGCTGCCAAACAATGCCGCCTCTTGGCACTAAGCTATCCTGTCTTGGTTCTTTGGTAGACTGTCCATTAAAGTTACTGCTCGATTCAGTGCTGTCATATCTCATACCACCCAGAATTTGGATGTTATAAGGAAGCTTAATTTGATCTTGGAAATAGAGACCAAACCAATCCTGAATGCCAGAGTATTTTATATAATCTGCTGGATTCCCTCTTGCAGTAGCCAAGTCAGGATATTGTGGCTTGTATATATTGATACTATCAAATATAAATCCTTGGGTTGTATTAATCGAATATCTGTAATGATCGCCACCTAGTAATAAAGTGTGTCCTAATCCTAATGTTTCAAATTTGCCTGTCAAATTTAGACTATTAAAATAAACAGGCTGCTTACTAGGGTCTTGAAATTGCACTAATCCAAAGCGTCCCATGTTTCCATTTGCGTCTGGAGAACCGTCTGTATCTGATGCCACTCCGTCCGTTCCAATCCATTGCGCATTAAACCGATGACTGAGTTTCCAGTTATCGTTAAATGCATGAGACCAATTGATGCCTACCATTGTCCGCTCGTAATTGTAAGGGTAAGGGTTGCTTGTAAATCTTTCACGGGGTAGGTTTGCAGGGCGGTCGCCAATTGCCGGAATACCTCTGTCATAAACAATATGACCAGTGTCATATTCCATTTCAAAATTTACTTGAGTTTTTGGGCTTATATTCCAAGTGACAACTGGTGCTAAAAATGTTCTCTCACTATTGACGAAGTCTCTGAATGAGTTCGCACTTTTGTAGGCAAGATTAAATCTATATAAAAGCGACTTATCGTCGTTAATTGGTCCCGTTGCATCAACTGTTGTTCGATATAAATCAAAGGAACCAAATTGTTGTTGCAATGAATAATAAGGAGTTTCAAGCGGTTTCTTTGTCACATAATTAACCATTCCACCAGGGCTGGTTAATCCGTATAAAAGCGAAGCAGGTCCTTTCAATACCTCAACCCTTTCAGTACTTGCCAAATCTCGACCGCCAGTAACGTAACCGGCAATTGGAAAAGGCATCCCATCGCGATAGTCTCCTTGTGGATAGTTATCAAAACCTCGCCTTGTCGATGCTTCTAAAAAATCACCCGATCCGCCACTACGGTAAACACCGCTAACATAATCCAGCGCATCGTTTGGTCTAATGCCTTGAATATCTTCTAACACCTGTTTAGGCACGACTTGTATCGAATAAGGTGTTTCCATAATCGGCGTATCAGTCTTGGTCGCTGTAGACGCATTGGGCAAACTGTAATCTGGATTATAAGGATCGGTCGAATCATAAACCGCCTTCCCAGCAACCGTCACCGCCGGCAAAGTCGTCGTCGCATTGCTTCCGATTTCAGCCGCTTTAACTGCCACCGCATCCTCCGCCGTAAAGGTATAGGTCAACCCCGTGCCGGCCAGTAACTTTTGCAAGGCTTCCCGCGCGGTAAAGTCACCTTGAATGCCGCTGGTTTGCTTGCCTTTCAGCGCGTCACCATCACTAAAGATTTGGATGTGGGTTTCCGCTGCCAGTGCTTTTAATGCATCACTCATGCTTTGCGGGGCAATGCTCAGGTGGTGAGTTTGTTGTTCGGCAAGCGCTGCGCCGGTTGCAGACAGGATTGCCAGTGCCAGCAGGCTGCGACGCGGTTTCCATGTGAATTTTTTCATTATTGATCCTCTGATTGCTGAAAGGTCTGTGCCGTTTATTCCGGCTCATAAAGTAAGACAGCTCAGCGTCGAAAATCTGGTCAGCTTGGGAGAAGGTTTTTGCAAATTTTTTTCGATAGATGCTCTCTAAGGCCTGTGTTAAGATAATTTTGTGTGCATATGTGATGGCAATTTAACGAATCATGAGAGTCGTAATCGATACCAATGTATTGGTAGCAGGGCTGATAGGAAAGACAGGGCCGAATCGGGAAATCTTGCGGCGCTGTCTTGAAGGGGATTTACAGCCCTTTGTTGGCAACGCGCTTTATCTTGAATACCAAGATTTACTCAATCGTGAACATATCCAAGCATTATGCAATCAAACATCGGTTTCTTTGATGGCGTTTCTTGATGGCTTTGCGAGTGTCTGTACCTCTGTGGACGCGCGTTATCTTTGGCGGCCGAATTTGCAGGATGAAGCGGATAATCACCTTATTGAATTGGCTATTGCCGCACGTGCTTCTTACATTATTACCAACAATTTATCTGACTTCGCCAATGCGGAACTTAGGCACATCGGTTTTGAAGTCGTTACACCGCAACAGCTATTGAGGTTATTAGAATCATGACTACCTTATCCATTCGTTTACCTGAAGACATGGCGGAAAGATTGAAAGATATTGCCAAAGTTAGAGGCATTAGCCTTAACAAATTAATGTTTGAGTTTTCCGCACAAGCGCTGGCGGAAGATGAAGCCAGGCAACGGTTTATGGCTGCACAGGTGCGCGGCAATCCGAAACAGGCTTTGAAAATGCTCGATGAATTGGATGCTATGGGGCTTTGATTGATCTTATGTCTAAGCATGTTTTGAAGGCTGTTTAGCGTTTTGACACACCATTTTATAAAGCTCATACTCATAACTGGTATGACTGGACAGGAGAGATAGATGCATACTTGGCAATTACAAGAGGCGAAGAGCCGATTCAGCGAGGTGGTAGAGCTCAGCCTGAAAGAAGGCCCACAACTGGTGACTCGACGCGGTGAAGAGGCTGTTGTCATCTTGGCCGTTGACGATTATCGGCGCTTAAGCGGTCAATTGCCGCGTTTGAAGGACTGCCTGCTCAATGCGCCACGCGGTGAGGCCTTAGTGTTGGAACGATCCACGGAAGTGATTCGGGATCTGGCTTTGTGAAATATATGTTGGATACTTGTGCGCTCTCTGAGCTAGTCAAGAGTAAGCCCGATGCCAAAGTCCTGCAGTGGTTTGAAGCTAGCAAAGCGCACGAGCTTTGTATCAGTGCGATGACTTTGGCTGAATTGCAGCGTGGTGTTAACCGGTTGCCAGAGTCCAAGCGCCAATCTGAGCTTACGCTCTGGCTACAAGAATTGGAGATCGGTTTTGAAGATCGGATTTTGGTATTCGACGCCAGGGTTGCAAAGGTGTGGGCGCAAATGACGGTTGAGGCAGAGACACAAGGGAAATCTCTAGCTGCCTTTGACTTGATCATTGCCGCGACTGCCCGAGCGCATGGCTGTCGATTAGTTACTCGTAATGTTCGAGACTTCAGCAACGCAGGTATTGAAGCGCTTAATCCTTGGCTGTAAACATGATGGGCTGATCAGCCTCTTGGGGCAAGGTGCTGGTTTGTATGCCTGTTAACCTTGGTTCGTCGAAATCATAATCTTGCCGTCTTGCAATTGCTGGGTTTTGATCGGCAATGCGGCTTGTAGGGTGTTGAGTATTTTAGGCAGGTTGTCGATTTCGAAGCTGGCCGATACCCGAATTTGTTTAAGTGCTTCGCCGCTGTATTGGAAGCTTACTTTGTGATAACGCTGTACTTGGCTTAACACGGTTTCCAAAGGCGCCATCTCAAATACCAACCGGCCACTGCGCCAGGCAATGATGTTGGCAGCATTGGTGGCAATCGGCGCATAGACTTGGCTTTGGTCGTCGTAGCTAATTTGCTGGCCTGCTAGCAATGCAGGGGTTTCGTCATTTTTTGGCGTGCTGTTCAGGTGCAGCCAAAATGCTGATCGGCTGATGACATGATCCAGCCAGCGAGCTCCGGTTATTTTGCTGTCCGGAATGATCTGTACTTGACCTTCAGCGACGGTGACTTGCGTTGTGTTGTTTGCAGAATAAACATTAAAGCGCGTGCCAATATCATGAATACGGCCATTGCCGGCTATCACATCGAAAGGCCGGTCTATTTCATGGGCCACACTCACATAAACCTCGCCTTTTTCCAGGCCAATCACCCGGCGGTTGCCGGTCATTTTGACGGACAGTTGGGTATCGGTATTCAGGGTGATTTGCGAGCCATCGGCCAAATCAATCGACTTGCGTTCGCCGACTGCGGTGGCATAGTAATCGGTTAGCCGATAGTCATTTAAACCAAAAGTCGTGGTCAAAACCAGCAAGCCCATCAATCCGGTTGTTTGCACTTTGCGGATGCGTTGTTTACGCTGGATGCGCTTTGCTCGAATTTCCTGTGCCGCTTCCCGAGCCGGAAAGCGGGTGGGTTTTAGTTGATCCAGCTGTTGCCAAAGCTGGAGCGCGCGCTCGTATTCAAAGCGGTTGCTGTCATTTTCTGCCAGCCAAGCTTGTAGCTGCTGTTCTGCAGCCGTCGTCCACTCGTCCGAATGTTGCGTGAACACCCAGAATCCGGCTTGTTCCTGCGGCGTACCGCTGAGTTTGTAAGTTTTGGATTTCATCTGGCCAGTCTTGTTTGCGCTTTACCTAATAAGACAGTTGAGCACTGCTTATCGAGTCAGATTATCACCCAAAAAATCATGCCCCAGATGCTGAATAAGATGTTGCCAGGCTTTGAACACATAGCGTTGCGCCGATTTGCTGGAAATGCCCAGTGCTTCGGCAACCTCTGGGTAACTTAAACCATCCAGTTTGCTTAAGATAAAGGCATGCTGCACGACTTCCGGCAGTTGCAGCAAAACCGATAGAAAACGCTCCAGTTGCTGCTGGATCGCGACCGTCGTTTCCGGCGCAGGCAGTGGGCAAACCAGTTGCTCCAGCTCTACCGGTTCGTCTGGCGTATACCGCAACCTGACCTGTTCGTGATCGTAGGCGTTTTTGCTGAGATTGGCGGCGGTTTTAAACAAATAGGCGCGGTGGTTTTCGATGGCCGTCAGATTGGGATGTTGCATTAATCGTAAAAAAGCTTCCTGGGTAATGTCTTCCGCGATTGTGACATTGCTTTGGCGTTCAGTGAATGCCAGAAGCTCCTTGCCGTGTCTGCGGAATAGTTTGTCCAGTAATGTATTCATGCATTTTTGATCGAGGCAAGCTTAACGCGGTCAATCGGGTTGGTTTTTTGGGTAGAAAACCTGGTAGGGCAGCAAAAAATATTCCATTTAACTGGCTTTGGGTTTTTTCATGGCATGTGTTTTTCATAAAATCTCAATATATTCATTGGGTTAGATTATGGCTAAAACGCTAATCAAGCCGATGTTTTGACAACGCACCCTGTGCTGGTAAGCAATTGTTTAAGAAAAATCGTGGCATATGACTTATTTTCTTGTCGGAGTAAGTGAAATCTCATATCCGATAGATATCAACAATCGTCCAGGCGGGCTTCTGCCAGCAATTTTCCGGTTCGGTACAAGAGGTGTTCGACCTGACGTGTCGAGAGCTTTGATTCGGCGGCAATTTGTGGGTGACGTTTGCCGTCCAAGCGATGCAAGCACAAGATTTGTCGGTTGAGTGTGGGTAAACCGTAAAGCCAACTTTCGATCGCCAACCATCGTTGCTCGCCCTGTACAAAGCGCTCCGGCAGCGGCTTGGGGCACTGCCAGTCTTCATCCAAAGCGCCGCCGTCCCGTGCCTGTTGCCGAGCTTGGCGACGCAAATAATCCAAAGCCAGATTGCCGGCCACCCGGTACAAAAACGCCCGGCAATTGCTGATGGCATCTTGTGCTGAGTATTCGGCGATATGCAAGAAGGTATCCTGCAATAAGTCTGCCGCCGCTTCCCGGCACTGGACCCGCCGCCACAGAAATTGCTGTAGTTCGGTTTGGTGCTGTAAAAACGCGGCAGTTAAGGGTGGGTGTGGTTCGTTCGTCATCTAATATCAAAAAGATTGCCGCTTTTAAGCTGTGCCTCGGCGCCCATGAGTTCCGAACAACTTTGAGTAATTCGTGTTTTGCATCAGCGTATGGAATGCGCGCGGCATTTGGTTTGACCGGGTTTTGGGTTCAATTTGAAAGTGGGCGGAAAATCGCCGAGAGCGTCGGTTGGAGTGAGGCACGAACCCCAACACGACAACCGTTGAGCCACCAGCCAAACCCGAACGCGACACATCACGCCCCATAAAGCCATCAGCAGGCAGCCAAGGCCGAACCGACGACGATTAAAAATACCGTCATCATCAGGCCTGTGTAGCGATGCAGCAAAACCGAAAACGGGCGAATTTTCATCATGACTCCCATGCTATATTTCCAAACATCCCAAACCCCAACCCAACGGCTACCATGCTATACCGACGTCATTTCAGCGAAGGCGGCAGTTATTTTTTTACCGTTAACCTGGCGGAAAGAAAGCGGCACTTATTGGTGGAACACATCGACGCACTCCGCGAAGCCATTCGCATTGTGCGCAGCCGCCATCCATTTCAAATCGACGCCATGGTGGTCATGCCCGATCATTTGCACGCCATATTTACCCTGCCGCCCAATGATTCCGATTACCCGACCCGTTGGATGCTGATCAAAGCCGGTTTTTCCAGACAAATCCCCAAAACAGAACGCATCAAC
>Ga0160182_126326_pt1 | contig 52776 bp, 68 predicted proteins | sample met14sa_FD_108561 | JGI IMG/M metagenome (GOLD analysis project Ga0160182, IMG submission 108561) | Synthetic bacterial communities of pure cultures from sediment of Lake Washington, USA, under high oxygen condition - MT... | ecosystem: Engineered > Modeled > Simulated communities (microbial... >... | reverse complement strand
GTAAAACTACCCTTGAAACTGGTCAACGAACTGGCAGACGAAAGCCATCTGGAAAACCGCAACACCTACTTCCGCGGCTGCTACGCTGCCGATGAACGTCTGATGCTGCTGGAAAAACTGGTCTATGGCGAAGTGGAATTACGCCATGTCTACACCTATCATGCTAACGGGGTTCTAGCCGAGGCGGAAATAACGGATGCGGATGGCGAGATCGACCTGTTACGCTTTGACGAAACGGGAGCTGCATTGAAATTTGATTAGCTGGCTGGTTCATAAACCTTTGCCATAGGCAATTCGCTACCGCCTACAATACAATATGTCTTTCGCGCCTTAAGCTTGGCGACCGACATTTTGTTTTCATTCAACCGCAAACCAGCATGAGCAAAGACATCCGCATCCAGCGCCTCAGCGGCGACGCCTTGATTCAATACATTCCGGAACTGGCGCGACTGCGCATCGAGGTGTTCCGGGATTTTCCGTATTTGTATGACGGCGATTACGAGTACGAGAAGAAATACCTGCAAACTTATATAAATTGCCCGGAAAGCGTCATCGTGCTGGCGTTCGATGGCGACGCCATCATCGGCGCGTCGACGGCGATCCCGTTGAAATATGAAACCGACGAGGTCAAAAAGCCGTTCATCGAACATTGCTACGATCCGAATCAAGTGTTTTATTGTGGTGAATCGGTGTTGAACAAGGCCTACCGTGGGCTCGGCATTGGCGTGAAGTTTTTCGAACAACGCGAAGCCCATGCCGAAGATTTGGGCGGTTTCAGACACATCACCTTTTGCTGCGTCGAGCGCCCGCTTGACCACCCGCGCCGGCCAGCCGATTACGTGCCACTGGATGCGTTCTGGAACAAGCGCGGCTACTTCAAACATCCCGAGTTGAAAACCACCTACACCTGGAAGGATCTCGACGACGTCGCCGAAACCGCCAAACCGATGACTTTTTGGTTGAGGGAAGACCGTGCCTAAAATTGCCAGCGCCCAATACGACATCAGCTTCCTGGAAACCTGGGAAAACTTTGAAATCAAGGCCCGCCGTTGGGTCAAAGAAGCCGCCGATAACAAAGCCGACATTCTTTTGTTCCCGGAATATGCCTGCATGGAACTGGCATCGCTGTTTCCCAAGGAAGTGTATTCCTCGTTGAACGGCCAGTTAGATGCTTTGCAAACCTTGCTGCCCGGCTATCTGGACCTATTTAAAGCGCTGGCCGCCGAATACCGAGTCTACATTCAAGCAGGGACTTACCCGGTCAAACACGCCAACGGCGAATTTCGCAATCACGCCTATTTCTTCACCCCGCAAGGCAACTTGGATTATCAAGAAAAGCTGACCATGACGCGCTTCGAGAACGAGCAATGGCATATTTCCCGTGGCTTGGACATCAAGTTATTTGATACCGTATTCGGCAAAGTCGCCATCAATATCTGCTACGACAGCGAATTTCCGCATTACGCCCGCCAACAAGCGGAACGCGGCGCCACCTTGATTCTGGTGCCTAGCTGCACCGATACCGAGGCCGGTTATTACCGGGTGCGCATCGGTTGCCAGGCCCGCGCCTTGGAAAATCAATGCTATGTCGTACAAGCCTCCTTGGTTGGCAACGCCGATTGGTCGGAAGCGGTGGACGTCAACTGCGGCGCGGCGGCAATCTACACGCCGGTGGATCGTGGTTTTCCGAACAACGGGATTTTAGCGATTGGTGAATACAACCAGGCGCAATGGGTGTATGCCGACCTGGATTTAGCGGCGGTGGATACTGTGCGCCAAGAAGGTCAGGTGTTCAATTATCGGGATTGGCCTAAGCAGTTCGATTGCCAATAATCGTTTCTTGGCAGTCAAACTCTTGGCTTACCTGTCTTACAGTTCTAGGTCTTGCGGTCCGTGCCCAGCGGAGAGAATCCGCTCGATAGCAGTCAGCGCCGCCAATGCCGACATGGCAAGCGAAATACTGCCTTTGGGGGCCTTCGATTCGCTCGGGTTGATACGAAGCAATGTACCGGGAAAATTTTCTCCGACCCAGCGAATTGGGCCTATTGCCGAGCCGACACCCAACTCAATGATCACAACTTGTTGATGCACGGCCCGTAAGCGCCAATCCAAGTATCGCTTTTGTTGTTGCCGGGCACGATGCTCTAACCAAAAGGCATCGTCAAACATCAAAATATTGGGACGGGCAAATCCGCCGCAATCGGGGCAAAAAGGCAAGGAGCCCTGGGCTATCATACTGTGGCTGTCCACCGTTAGCTGGAGTGTTTTAATAGGCCAAATCCTTTGGTTACAAGGCATGCAACATTGCAAGTAATGGATTGAACCGTGACATTCGTAAATGCTCTCTTCGGCAAACCCCGCCTTTTGAAAATGTCCGTCCACATTGCTGGTGTACACAAACCCCGGATTGGGCTTGCTGTCTAACCAGCTTTTCAACAGTTTAAAACCGGCATGCGGCTGCGTATTTCCATACGAATGGTAGCGAGAACCGTAAAAGCCCCAGGCGCGTCTCGGTTCGTTAAAAAACCATTGCGGATTCGCTAGATCCTGAAACGTCAACCCTTCGGCGGCATAGCTTGGATGTGCGCGCCAGAAGCCTTGCTTGCCGCGAAAATCCGGTAAGCCAGAATCGACACCCATGCCGGCACCGGCGGTAATCAACAGAGTGTCCGCATCGGCAATGGCTTGGGCGGCACGCAAAATCGCGTTTTGTTGGTTCACGCAGCATTTCCCGCTTGCTGTGGCCTCTTGCGGCGCAAGTAACGATTATCTGACATCTTATTAGCTCCAGTGATTGCAAATAGACAATCTACGGGAACCATGCGACAAAACCGGTCGTTTAATCTCGGCGTTTTCGCATTGCGCGCCTTAGTTTAAAAACAACAAAGCTTCCACTTGCGCAAGCGTCACTTTTTCTCCAAACATATTGGTTAGGCTTGCGACTTATGCAATGTAATCTCCAACTCCCTGACATCCGAGCAAATCCGCCTAGCGATAAAGCACGCGATGTCCATGTCCAACTCGAAACCGGCGTTCATAGCCTTACCGCGCAGCATTTCAATTCGAGCACCATAGTCTGGCATGACGATTTCCACGGATAGGCTATCGAGAGGTTGTTCATACTGGAAGCCTACATACCGTATATTTTGCCCAGCAATCGAACGGTTTCGGCAAACATTTGCCTTAGCGAATCTGGCTCCAGCACCTCAATATCCGCACCGAATCCTCGCAACCACCACCGCAGTTGCAAGGTGTCTTTTACCGAAGCCTGCAACCGGAAATAACCGTCCTGGAGCGCCGTAATCTGCTGATCAGGGCTCAGCGGGGTTTCCGACAAGTGCTTACGCACCCAGGGAGAAATTTTCACTACCAGCTGAATGTCGGCGTCAGGCGCAGTTGGGTAGTCGAACTCGCCTGAGGCTATGTAAACATCCGGATCGTAATCCACGGGTACGGTAACCGCCTTATCCAGCAATATAGCCTGTTCGAAACGATGCAACGCCAATTGTTTTACATCCTGATAATCCCACAACGTCGCCAGCAGGTAAGCCACATTGCCCCGGAACATCAAGCCCAAGGGGTTGACTTCGTACTGTTTGGCGGCTTCGTCCCGCCGCAGATAGCCTGCTGAAAAACGCCGGTTTTTCAACAGCGCTTCGTACACTACCTTCAATACCTCGACGTCGATTTGCGGTGGCAACAAGGTTTGATTGGCGGGAATCGTTCTAACTTTATCCGGCCAATGGGCCAAGGGAGAATGTTTCAGCGTACCATCGGCCAACGCGAAATAATCGGCCAAATGCGCTCTGACGGATAACGGCAACAACGGAATCAAAAACTGCTCAACTAGCTTGAATGTCAGCGCCTCATCCGCCGACATCAACGGAAATTGCATACGCGCGGATTGCTTCGGCCAGAACCAGCATAAGGGCTTGGTTTCATCCGAACTGGTGAAGGGAAACAAGCCTGATGAAGACAGCTTATTTAAATCCCGCTGCACCGTCCTGATGTCCACCTCGTAACCTAAGTCTTGCAGTTTTTTCAGCAAATCCGGAGTGGTAATGGACTCCGGTTCTTTGGGGATGAATCTGAGCATTTCGAAGTAGCGGAGGATGGTGTCCATTTAGTTATTAAATGAACTATTGAACTCATCTATAAAATCATTCTTTGATCTACCTATGTTATCGAGATTCGGGTGCTTATAAAGGACGCCACTTCCTATCAACCAAAATACCTTATCAACGTCAAAAGCGGTTACTTTTGCGGCTTTACTTATTTGAAATATAACCTTTTGAACTTGGTAATTACTTGGATTCTCCTCACATAGACCGATACCAACGAATATGTCTTTAATGTGTACATCAGGTTTGCCATAATCAACAAATCCTAAATCTTTCAAAAAATCACAAGCAAGCGGATAGCCAAGGCCATATATCTCTTCAGCAATTATCATCGGTAATGCTGACATTGACCTTTCATCTTGATAAAAATGATTAGCCCAATCATAAAACTCTTCACCATCTTTAAACTGGTTTAAAAAAGCAGCAGCCGAAAGTATTGTTTTGCAATATTTTGGCCAAATGCTTTTCGAATCATTTCTAATTTGTCCAGAAGGTTGAAGAACAACAATAATATGATCTAAAAGGCCTTCAGGGTTATTGAAAAATTCCGCTTCGACTTTACGTGGATTAAATGAAAAAAAGAGCTTTTCCCAGATTGTCTATCCCATCTATCGATCCACCGACAACATTTTTCTTCATATTTGCATTTTGGGCTGATCTTAATAAACTTCTGAAAAGAACTTTTATATTGACAGACTCATCGCTTTTATCAGGCATATTAAGATAACTTTCAACAATATCTTTTGCCTTGGGATATGGTATCTGTTTAATTAAAAACTTTTTTTGCGAACGAATAAGTTTTTCGCAATGATAATTGAGCGTTATTTTCCATAAATTTCTCCTTTGAAAAGCTTTTATTCTTATTGCACAAACCCAATCTGCGTAAACGTCTCCCCCTTCGCCTTGCACTCATGCTCCAGCACTTGAATCATTCTTTCCGGCTGTGGAATTACCCCTAACACCGCGACTTGCCGACTGACCACGGCAAAATCACCCGGTGTAAGCTTGGAAAGCCGCTGGACTTGCTGTTTGAGTATAGCCACGTTTTCCGGGTTGGACGGTAATTGTCCGCCAAGTCGTTGACATTCTTGCCGAAACAACGACCAACGCTGATCGAGAGTGAGGTAATCGAATTTCACCTTAAAATCGAAGCGGCGTAAGGATGCCGCATCCAGTTTATCCATCAGGTTAGTGGTACAAATGAAAATACCAGAGAAGGTTTCCATCTGGGTGAGCATTTCGTTAACCTGGGTAATTTCCCAGCTTCTTTGGGCATAGCTGCGGTCGCTTAACAAACTATCGGCTTCGTCCAATAACAGGATACCTCCCTGGGCTTCGGCTTCCTCAAACATCTTGGCAATGTTTTTCTCGCTTTCGCCGACATATTTATCGAGCAGGTCGGAAGCGCGTTTAATATGCAATGGCAGCCCGGTTATGTCCGCGATATGCAGTGCCAATGCGGTTTTGCCCGTACCCGGCGCACCGTAAAAACAGAAGTTGCCGCGCGCATTGCGTTTAAGCCCGGCGATTAAGGCATCCAAATCCAGGTCGGTATTGGTAAATGTCCTGTCAAACTGCGTCCAAACTGTCGCTGATTGAGAGCTGTACTTTTGCTTGAGCAAGCGCATACTCGCTTTCAACACTCGCTCAGCAATCTGCTCGGTCTGATCCGGCGCATGCTTTTGGGTGTTCCGCGCCACCCGCGTTGCCTTTTCGATTTGAGCGGGAGTCAGTTGGTCGAAATTAACCAGATTATCCCGCCACTGCGCACTGACCTTTAAGCCTTTGCTGTATTTGTTGACGATACGACGACGGATGTTGGTGGGCATTTTGTCGATTTCCACCGAATAGCTAAAGCGGCGCAAATAGGCTTTGTCCATTGTTGCAACACGGTTGGAAATCCAGATGACCGGTACAGGGTTGGTTTCAAGTTGCTTGTTGATCCAGGCTTTGTCGCCATGACCGTTAGTTTGCCCGTCGTCTGCATCATCGAAAAAGACGCTATGCCTGCCGGGGAAGACATCTTCGGCTTCATCAAACAATAGCAAGCCGGGCTTACGGCTTTTGCTCAATAACTTTTGACTGACATTGCACGCCGTAAAGCGGGCATTGCCGCGCAAGGCGTTACCTTCCTGGTCAGCACACAGGACTTCATACAACGGTGTGTCCAATGTTTGCGCCAACAGCTTGGCAAGCTCGGTTTTGCCGACGCCGGGCGGGCCGTAGATGAGGATGTTGACTCCTACTTGCTTTTCTTGGAGTGCCGTTGTCAGGTAAGGCAGCAGCACATCAATGTCGTGCTGCAAATGAGCATAATCGTCCATCTCCAGTTGGGTTCGATTGACCAATTGATAAAAGTTGGCAAACAATTCATCCCTACTGGCATGGTCGCGGAGCAAGATGTCCAACAAGCCATCGGCCGGGATCAATTTGTCTTCCAGGTCATTAAGTCCCGGCTGAATAGTGAGCCAACCCATTTGCAATAATGGACTAGCAGGCTGCAAGGCCTTGCGGATTTCCCCGGCGGAACGTACCGTCATTACGCTAAGATACTCCACCATGGACTGCAAGGTGCAACCTACGCAAAGATCAGTGACCTTATCCCGGAAAGGTTCTATCAAGGGCATCAAAAGACGCAGGATTAGTATTTCCTGCTCCGCGTTATTTAATTTTAAAGTCTGGCCGATCAGCTTGATGTTCGCGAATAATGGCATATTGGCATCAATACCCTCTGCCAATAAATAGTCCAGATGGCGGCGCATGCGCTTTCGTAACCCCGCTGTAGAACTATGTGCTAGGGTATTCTTTTTATCGCCTTCATTGTCTTCAAAATCACCTTCACTTATTTGACATTCAGATAACTCTATAAGACTGAGTATGTCGTTCATAATAAAACGCAATGAACGGATTTGTTTCAGGCTTCCCGACATATTTAATACAAGCCGCAATAGGTAGATTGCCGCCAAACGTTGATAAGCATCGAATTGTTGGCGTTTAGCACTGCGCCTGCGAGTGCTGCGTGTAGGGCGCATAAATGTAGGGAAAGAATTTTTAATCATGACTGACTCCAAAGCGACAACATTTTGATTGGAGCTAGAATAGGGGCATAAGCGACAAATACGGTCGCTATGGTGACGAATCTTCCTCAAAAAGCACACCACGAACGGAATCAATAAACCTGCGGGCACTGAGCCTGTCGAAGAACTTAATCGCGCTTCATCAACATGTCTCAGCCCAATCTAAAATCGTTTAAAACTGAAGCCACTTGCTTTAACAACGCTTACCTCCTTGGTTTTTGCGCCAATTCTCCTAAACTTGCGCAGTGCCGAAAAATCTGTGCCCGCAATAGCCAAAGCCCGGTTATTATTGGCCGTTGTCCCTTTACACGCCCCGGTGGAGATATGCATGCTTGACTCAATCGCTCTTGATATTCAGGCTCTGGTCAATCTGCTCAGCAGGTTAAGACCGGAATTGCTGGATCAAATTTGCGCGAAGCATCCCGGTTACACCGAAACCCTCAGGCCCGGAAAATTAATCGGGCAAGACAATTCGTCGCAATCCCAGTTACTGGTCGATTTAGCCATGAGCACCAAAGGCCTGGTCAGACAGGAGTGTTTGAGTATTTATAATTTGCTGAGCACACGTTTGCGAGGCTCGGTGCGCTTGCGTTTGATCGGCAGCACCATCGCCACCCTGTCGGCGGGCGCATTGATAGCGGCATTAACCCAGGGTGTGCCAAAATTGGTATTGGCTTTTGCAGTATTGACGGTGTTTGCGGCAGCATTCATGCTGGTGGGTGAGTGCCTGGAGGGTTATTTCGGCCGGCAGCGCGGCTTGCGAGAAATGCAGGATAGGTTGCTGAAAAACCTGCTGGAAGTAGCCGATATTGAAGCCGAACTGCGTCTGATGGAATTTCGTGGCAATTTCGACGGCATCGAACCGCAAATCCGCAAATTAAATACCGTCGCGATTACCAGTCAGCAAATCCAACATTTGGTCGGCTAAGCGCATTTCCAGACTTGAATCTTGTCCGACCAACAGATACCTGATTTCAGTAACGAAACTTCAAGTCGCATGCCCCAACCAATCGACTGGACAGGGAATTGTCTTCACTGGCGAATTGGTTTACATCGACACCGCAACCCAAGTTTACTGGTCGGCTTTTGCGTTTTTCAGTCGGATTAATGTTTGCCGTGCTGCGCCCGGCATTACTCAACAAAAGATTCGAGCTATCAGTGGCATCGGCTGTCAGTGCTTGATCCGAAGGAGTCAGAATTAACGCGGAAGGCGTTTCAAAACTTACCGGCGGCGCATCTGCGAGGACATTTAGCGCACAAATAACCAGCCAGCCGCCAATGACGGCGGAAATGGGTTTGGACTGCTTCAGAAACGAAAAATCATGGGCTTTCATGATTTCCTCCTGTTCCAAAGTTGGCATTATGAGCTCGGCGAACAAATCCTCCTGTTACAGACGCTTGTCCAACCCGCTCGGTCTAAGCTATCTGCCGGTAGCGGCCAAAATTACCCTGACGATTAACAATCCGCTATGGCAAATGCGTTCCTATCTAAGCATCGATCGCTTAACACATTTTTAATTCCGTACTGCGAACCAGGCCGCAAAAGCATTCCTAGAAACAGGACTAATAATAGTCCGATACCCGTTGCGTGGCGAATTTTAAAACGCTTAGTTGCAAAATTTTTCTTATGATAGTCAATTAGTTGACGAACAAATCTCATAATTTTTCGAGCATAATTGATGCCAAACAACAAAGACACGCACCAAACCAGGCAAAGTCATGGCAAGCCGCGTTTGCTTCGCAGATCGAAACCGGGAAATATTTTCGACACTTTTTGTAAAGCCCTCTCAGGAACAAACCGATGAACAACAATCAGGCATCCAGCAATCCACCGCCGCCCGTGAGTTTGAAACAGGCTTTTGGGTATTGGCTAAAACTGGGCTTTATCAGCTTCGGTGGTCCCGCCGGACAGATCGCCATCATGCATCAGGATCTGGTAGAAAATAAGCGCTGGATCTCCGAGCGCCGTTACCTGCATGCCTTAAATTACTGCATGCTGCTGCCCGGCCCGGAAGCCCAACAATTAGCAACCTATATCGGCTGGCTGATGCATCGAAGCTGGGGCGGCATCATGGCCGGCGGCTTGTTTGTATTGCCATCCTTGTTGATTCTAATCGGTTTGGGTTGGGTTTATATGGCTTACGGGCATTTACCAGCCGTGGCCGGGGTACTGTATGGCATAAAACCCGCCGTGACCGCGATTGTGCTGTTTGCCGCGTATCGAATTGGCTCCCGGACCCTGAAAAACGCTTGGTTGTGGGCAATCGCCGCCCTAGCGTTTCTGGCTATTTTTGCGTTGCGAATACCGTTTCCGCTAATCGTGTTCGTCGCCGGCTTGCTTGGCGCGCTCGGCGGTAAATGGGCCCCCCAATATTTTAATTTGGGCGGAGGTCACGGCAAATCTAACCCACATTTCGGCCCGGCATTGATAGACGACAACACGCCTCCCCCCGAGCACGCCCGCTTCAATACCGGTAAGCTGGTCAGGCTGGCCTTTATCGCTTTGGGATTATGGGGTGGTGCGCTCGGTTGGCTTTGCACTCAGTACGGCTGGGACGGCGCATTAACGCAGATGGGTTGGTTTTTTACCAAAGCGGCCCTGCTCACGTTCGGCGGGGCCTATGCGGTGCTGCCTTATGTGTACCAAGGCGCGGTGGAACATTACCACTGGCTGACACCAACGCAAATGATTGACGGTCTGGCCTTGGGCGAAACCACGCCCGGTCCGCTGATCATGGTCGTCACCTTCGTCGGCTTCGTCGCCGGCTGGAACCAAACACTATTCGGCGGCGAGCATTTATTTTTAGCGGGCGCGCTAGCCGCTACCGTGGTGACTTACTTCACCTTCCTGCCCAGCTTTCTGTTCATTTTGGCCGGCGGACCGCTCGTGGAATCGACTCACAACAATTTGAAATTCACCGCACCATTGACCGGCGTTACCGCCGCCGTGGTAGGTGTCATTCTGAATCTGGCTGTATTCTTTGCCTATCACGTCTTCTGGCCCCAAGGATTTGAAGGTGTGGCGGACAAGGTCGCTCTATTAATCGGGCTAGCCGCCATACTGGCTTTGTTTCGCTACAAAGCCGGGGTTATTCCGGTTATTGTCGGTAGCGGTACAGCCGGACTGTTATGGAGCTTTTTAAAGCCATGGCTAAGTCAACACGGCATAAACTTATAGCTGCCGGCAAACTATTAACCCCGCCCTTACATACTGTTAGCCTTTATGCCTTTTGCGGAACGGCAACAATTGCAATCCAAAACCGCCTAACAAAGCTTGCGGCAGGTATTGGAATTGCTGGCGGACAAAAGCTCCGACCAAACCCAAAGATTTTCTGTAGCTGTCGGCATTGGCGACCCAAGCCGACAGCAGCGCGTCCTCGCCGGCTTACTTAGGCCCATCCCACACTCAACGCATGTTGTCGTTTGCGGCTAAGACATCTCTTGCACTTAACAACTGTTGCCCTGCAAACACCCTTTAAACACAAGCTCCGGAAAATTGGTGCTCAGCAAGCAATACGGGATTGAATATCCGCTGAAATTCCTAGCTATCCGCTCGCGCATCGCCCGGCGTTTTCCCTGAAAAACAATCGATAAATAAACCACTTAGCTCTCTAACTCGCCATCCAAGCCAGATATAGCGACGCCATCCGACAATCTGGCACAGCTCGTGCTCTATTAGAAATCAATAGCAGCGATCAAAGCCTATTCACCATTTTAAACAATCGCTTACTTTACGCGGCACAACGGGGAATATGGCCTTTATATTTAAGAAATGGGGAACATTGGCATGAGCAGTCCTTTAGCAACTTTTAATAAACTGGTACCGGCGGGAGCCCCCGCAGATTGGAACGCGGCAGAGGTGGTTTCATTAAAATCGCCTGTTACTCAGTTGCCGGAAGGTTTGACGCATTCACGGGTTGCAGTAGCCTTGGGAGACTTTAAATACGTCACCGAAACTCGCGATCACAAATGGGTCGATTTTCTATTAATCGGCGCACTAACCATCTTTATCCATAACACGGTAGTCGATCACTTCAGCGGCGCGGCGTTTGAGCAAGAAATTGTGGAGCCAATCAAGCCTGAGACCAAAGTCCAAATCACACTGACCAGGCCGCAACCCAAACCGGTGCCGCCACCACCGCCAAAAGTTAAGCCACAACCGCCCAAACCTAAGGTCGTACCGCTAAAGCCGCCAAAAATCCAACCGGTGCCTAAAGTCGTTGAGGAAGCGCCCGCGCCGGCGCCTGTTGAAGGGCCGGTAGTAGACAACGCCCCACCGGCTCCGCCAGCGCCTCCCGCGCCGGTGGTTGAGGAAAAAATCACCGAGCCGGTAGCCGACGCGGCTTACCTGCACAACCCGTTGCCTGAATATCCGGAAGTTGCGCAAGAACGCGGCTGGGAAGGCAAAGTGGTGATGAAAGTACACGTGCTGCCCGACGGCACTACCGATAGCGTGACCGTCAGCAAATCCAGCGGCCAGAAAGTGCTGGACGATGCTGCCGTCAAAGCCGTTCTCAAGTGGTCTTTCGTGCCGGCCAAACGCGGCGATACCGCGATTGCCCGCTACACCACGGTTCCATTCACTTTTAAATTGTAATTATTTTTTGAGGATCAAAAATGTCTGAGATAGCAACCAACGTCATCGTCGATGGCACCCTGAACACTTTAATCGCCGCCTCGGTAGTCACCTGGGGCTTAATTCTGATCAAAGGCGTACAACACATCCGCATTTCCTATCACAACCGCCGCTATAACAAGGAATTTTGGAGCGCGCCCAACATCCAGGCTGCCGCACATTTGGAAAATCAGGATGGTCCGGCCGCCCGAGTCGCCGGCATTGGTTTCTCCACGCTGATCGAAACCGACGGCGGCGCCTCTACTCACGACCTGGAACACACCTGGGACAGGCAGGAGTTGCTGGACAGACGCTTGCGTCAACAAATGCAGAAAGAACGCGGCTCGTTGGAAAGCGGTTTGGCGGTGCTGGCCACCATCGGCAGTATCTCGCCGTTCGTGGGCTTGTTCGGTACCGTGTGGGGCATCATGGGGGCGTTGACCAATATCAGCAAAACCGGTTCTGCCAGCTTGGAAGTGGTCGCCGGCCCTATCGGTGAAGCTTTGATCGCCACCGCAGTGGGTATCGCGGTCGCGGTACCAGCGGTCGTGGGTTACAACTTTTTCATCCGCCGCAATAAAGTGGTTTGGGCATTCCTGGACGATTTTGCCATCGACTTTGTGCATTTGGCCCTGAAAAGCTCGTTCATCATCGAACGCGCCGGCAGCAAACCGGTAGCGTCCGCACGTTTGACCGATGTTAGCGGCGGCAAAAAATCCAACATCAAAGACACCCATGAAGAATTAATCGCGAAAGAGGCGCACGCATAATGGCATTTAATACAAAAGAAGACGGCTGCGATGAGGTAATGGGTGAAATCAACGTCACGCCCCTGGTGGATGTGATGTTGGTACTGCTGGTGGTGTTTATCGTCACCGCGCCCCTGTTAACCCAGGCGGTACACGTCAACCTGCCGAAAACCGCGGAAACCGCGCCGCCGGATGACAAACAGGCGTCTTACTTGAGTGTCGATGCGCAAGGCAAAATCTATATCGATAAACAGGAGTTTCCGCTGGAAATCATCGAAGGCGAATTGCGCAACCGCCTGGCGGCTAACCCGGAGTTTGCGTTAAATCTGAACGCGGACGACGCGGTGCAATACGGCATCGTTGCCAAGGTGATGTCATCCATCGAGCGAGCCGGCGTCACAAAGCTGTCGGTTCTGACGGTTCCGCAATAAATCATGAACTGGCCGGGTAACAAGTTTGCCCGGCTAGTTAATCGCGGCGCCAAACGCTGCCGCACAAGCACAATCCGAACCACGCCAAAACCAAGGATGCAGCCGCTGCGTCCAGGGTTTCGTTGCGTTTAGGAACAAACTTTTAGGAGAACTGTACGATGGCGCGCAAGACCGCTCAAGACTTTCATCCGGAAGCCTTACAAGCTTTTGACAAATATGTGCACGGCGATATTTCCCGGCGGGATTTTTTATCGTCGGTACCTAAATACGCCTTATTAGGCCTGACCGCCGAAGCGTTGCTGGAAGCGCTGAATCCGCGTTTTGCCGAAGCGAAGCAAGTCGCCGACGACGATCCGCGCATTAAAGCCACGTATGTGGAATATCCCTCCCCACATGGTAACGGCAGAATTCGTGGTTACCTGGTGCAACCGGCCAAAGCGGCAGGCAAACTGCCCGTGGTGTTGGTTATCCACGAAAACCCAGGTTTGAATCCGCATATCCAAGACATCGCCCGGCGCCTGGCGCTGGATAATTTCATTGCCTTCGCACCGGACGCACTGTTTACCTTGGGTGGTTATCCGGGCGACGAAGACAAAGCCCGCGAATTGTTCCAAAAACTGGATAAAGAAAAAACCCAGGCCGACTTTTTGGCGGCGGCGCAAGCCATCAAAATATTACCGCAAAGTAACGGTAAGCTCGGCGCGGTAGGATTTTGCTACGGCGGCGGCATCGTCAACTTCCTAGCCACCCGGCTACCGGATCTAGGCGCCGGCGTACCGTTTTACGGCGCCCAACCCGCCGCCGATCAGGCCGCAAAAATCAAGGCGCCGTTACTGATCCATTACGCCGGCGTCGACGACCGCATCAATGCCGGCTGGCCGGCCTATGAAGCGGCCTTGCAAAAAGCCGGCGTCAATTACGAAGCCCACACCTATCCAGGCGTGCAGCACGGCTTTAACAACGACACCACCCCACGCTACGACGCCGCCACCGCCAAGCTGGCTTGGGACAGAACCATCAGTTTCTTCAACGCTTATCTACGCGACAGTTAAATCATCGGGAGAATTTCAATGAAAGTGGAAGTGCATATTTGGGATTGGCCATTACGCCTGTTTCATTGGTTGTTGGTCATAGCTGTGGTCGGCGCTTACGCCACCGGCAAACTGGGCGGCAATCTGACCGATTGGCATGCCCGCTTCGGTAGTTTGATTCTGGGCTTGCTGGTATTTAGATTGATCTGGGGCTTCATCGGCACCACCCATGCCCGTTTCGCCAGTTTCTTTCCGACCTTTTCCAGACTGGTGGAATACGTTAAAGGCGAATGGCAAGGCGTCGGCCACAATCCCGCCGGTGCGATAGCGATTATTGCTTTGCTGGCAGTCTTAAGCTTTCTGGCCGTCACCGGCCTGTTCGCCAACGACGATATTGCTTTTGAAGGCCCGCTGTTTCATAGCATCGATAAAGAACTCAGCGACAAACTGAGCGGCTGGCACATTTACGCGGTGAATATCCTGCTGGGCTTGGTAGCCGTGCATGTCAGCGCGATTGTCCTGTACCAACGCCTGAAAAAAACCAATCTGGTCGGCGCCATGCTGACCGGCAAAAAGCAATTGCCCAGATCCCTGGCGCCCTCCCCGGTCAAACCGGTCGGGCCGTTCCGTTTCGTCATCACCTTGTTGATCGCGGTGACGGTAGTCTGGGGCGTTTGGAGCGGCGGCTTTGTGAATTATCTGGCGCCGTTGGCCAGCTTCCAAACGGCTACGGCCCATCCAAAAACTTAAACGTTACATTTTCTACAACCACAAGGAGTTAACCCATGAAATTGAAACTGATAGTCGCACTGGCGCTGGGCGCTGCCACGACGGCGGCCGTGGCCGGCGAAGTGGAAGACCAAATCCGCTTCCGCCAATCGGCCTACTCGTTTTTGGGCTGGAATACCGCGAAAATCAAAGCGCAGGCAGCCGACCATCCGGAAACCTTTAACAAGGATCAGGTAATCGCGGCCGCTAACGCCGTTGCTGCAGTCGCCAATTCCGGCCTGCTCAGCCTTTACGGGCAAGGCACCGATAAAGGCACCGGCTGGAAACCGACCCGTCTGAAACCTGAATTTTTCGAAAAACAGGACGAAGTAAAAGAAATCGAAGCGACTTTCATCAAGGAAGCCAACGAATTGCAAAAAGTGGCGGCCAATGGCGATGCGGCGGAAGTTAAAGCCCAATTCGGCAAAGTCGGCGCTACCTGCAAAAGCTGCCACGATCTGATCCGGGTTCGCGAATAATTCCATCGGCTCCAAACGCCAAACATCCAGCGTTAAGGCATTTCCAGCCGGCAACTCGGCTTGTCGGGACTTGTCCGAGCCCTACTCGGACGAGTTCCATTTCCAAACTACGAATAGAAACACCCGCTCGTTCAGATATACCTACACGTCATATCGCGTTTGACCACTTTCCTAAAAATCGGCATGCCTGGCTTTGCGGCTGCACTTCTAATTTAGGCATATTAATTTCAAATATTATCGTTTTATTTAATGAGTTAGTTTCGCTACCCTCTGCGTTTATTAGCAAACCATCAGTTATTAGGGATTTACTGGACAGATACTCATGCCTTTACAACAATTAGTCGAATATTTTAACGATAGACTGGAGCAGGAACACAATAACGGCTTACGGCCGTTTGTGCTGGATAACGGCGCGGTGCACGGGGCATTCGGCCCCATCTGCATCGGCAGCAGATTGTCGCCGCTGCGCCAGACTTTGCGCACGGCCAATGTTACCGGTCACATTGCGCAACTGAACGTGTCCACTATTCACAAACAAACGATACAAAGCAGCGAGCTGGAACAATATCTGGCCCAGCCCCAGGCCGAACAGGCTAATGTCGAGTCCATCATCAACTTCGACCGGATGTCGCGAGCCGTGCATATGCTGAACTATTTGCCGCAAGCGCATCTCGACGAATTATTGTTTCTGGAAGTCGACCCTCGGCACATTCTCGGTGTCAAGGAAGATCACGGCGCCTATTTTGAAGAGGTCATAGTGGCCTGCGGCCTGCAAACCGCCAACGTCACCATCACACTGACAGCAAACAACGCCTATGCCGGTTTTTATCAATTGCTGCTGCGCGGCCTGCAAAATTATCAACGCCGCGGTTACCAACTGGCATTGAAGTTTGATTATCACTCGCTGGAAAAATCGGCCTTCGAGTTAATTACTCGCGCTGCGCCCGACTTCGTCGGCATCTCGGCGCTGGAATTGGACCGCATCCGCGACAATAAACTCCTGGAAAAACTCCAACAATTAAGCAGTTTGGCAAGCTCGATCAACAGCCGAAGCTTCATACTGCAAATCGATGACAAACGCACAGCCGCATTGGCTCGTAACACCGGCTTTGATCTGGTACAGGGAGACTATTTCGAACGAAGCGTCGAGCTCTCTGCGGCCAACGGCTAATTCAAAGCAATCGGCACAAAAAAGCCCGCGTAAAGCGGGCTTAGCTTTTAGACACGGCTGGGTAAATGGGCTATTTGAGCTCATAAATCTTGTCGCAGACGCCAAAATTAAGCGCCACCAATCTACCGCGGCTTCAGGCAGTCTGCCTGCATCCATTGCATAATCCAACGCAGCGCCTAGCTCGCATCGTAATATCCCAGCCTGCACGAGCGATATTGCAGCGTACTTTTGAATCAAATCAAAAGCCATTGCTCGGCTAATTAAAGTGGATCATAAATCCGCCATGTCGCTTAGCATCGTGTAAAACATCCTCGCAATTTCAGTTGAAGCCTCTGAGGCACTATGGCGGTAAACATGTCCAGTTGGCTTCTAATACTGGATCACTGCGAGAATCACACTGGTTTTTCAAAGCCTCCCAGGCGACAATAGCCAATAGAAACGACACAGCCGGCCAATGACCAATCGATACCTGCCGAATACATCCATCAATACAGCTTCTATAGCAACAAAATCAGATTCTCACCTTCGCAGACAAACATATTCCAGGGTAACCATCAAACGCCATTCCCGCCCAGGTTGCAAAGCTGTTGCGGTGCAGGCGTAGAATTGCATTTGGTATAGGTTTTTTTTACGAATGAAGGCACATGTACAACCTGAAGGAACCCATACTAAAACCTACACTACCCGCTAAAGTGCAGATAAATTTTTATAAGTGTCGATAATATTTTAATAAAAAATATTACTTATATATCAAATATTTAAAAATGAATAACCAGAAAACACAAGGCGCCAAGCAAGACGAGAAAATGCAACACACGCCGATGATGCAGCAATGTATTACCCATGAAATATAAGGATTTTTTTATATTAAACTTAATTTACTATACTAAAACCTATACTGTCACTAATGAAACGCCTCATCGTCTCAATTCCTTGGCTTTTAGGTGCCAGATCTTCACAACACACTCTTTGTTGTCAGAAAATTTCACACTGAAATTATGATGTTTTTCTGCTGACTCCGCATCCCTGTGGCTCGCCACTAAAGTCCAAGTCGCTCACGTTGGCTTTGACTCATTATCGGATGGCATGGTTGGCAGCACCATTGATTCGATTCTGTTGACGGATCTGGCCGCCGTCGTTAGCAATCGCTACAACTATGACGTCTCGGAATGGCCCGTGGCTGTCTTTGTCCACGAGGCGACGTAAGTCTCATCAATGATCTCTTCATTCAGGTTTTGAACAAAGGCCGAGGCGCCAAGATTCACCCGTTCATCGCCACGGAAAGCAGTTGTTTAACTTGATTCTCTGATTATTGGATAGTGATGATTGGCTTTTTGGAATCTCAAATCCGCTACACCACACAACGCTGGTTTGATCGATCGATTGTTCGTTACTACCGGCTTTCTAGTCGATGTCGCCGGCCGGGAACACGTGGCTTATTCCGGCTATTTATTGCGGAAGAAATCGGCGTAGGTCGACCAAGCGCAGGTGTTTACCAAGGCGATCGCAGTTCTGATTTTTTTACACCGATGACACGCCTGCTTACTCACTCTTCTCCCTGGAGGCCATCGGAAAAGCTAAATCTTAGTCTTCCGCTTTTTCACAAGGGATGGCAAAGATTATCTTCACCCGGCCCTGCTCTCCACGCACCCCGAGTTTTACCCTAGCTCGGCAGTTAGACCGCTTTCCGCTTACACCAAAGGCAGATAAACATCGGTAACCTGTTCGTGTTCGGCCGTTTCAGACACGCGTTTGATGTAATGAAAAAATACCGGAAATTCCCGCAATTCCTCACCACTTTCCGGCAGCCACTCCCGGTAGAGGTAATAAACACTGTCGCTGATACGGTCGGTTGAACCGATATGGCGCACCACGGCGTATCGCCCTTCCGGAATCTGCTTGTTGACCACGCCGTGCAAATTGGCCGGCACGAGTTGCTTGACCTCCCCGCAGACATCGAATCGGAATGAGTCCGTGGGCGTGTTAGTCGGGTCGTCATACGCGATACCAAACGTCCGACTGCTGATGATCGGCGACAAGCCGCTTTGCTTACGCCAGGTTATGAATTTTCTGACCGTGTCCATAAGCAGGCTGGGTGATGCACGGTGCTCCAGCGCTGCGACTAGGGTTTCTGAAAAATCGACGATGGTAACGTTCATCCGGGGACTCCTTAGGCGTTTGGGTAATAGCATGCGCTCATTCCATGGCTGCCATGCCGGGTGCTTTCGAAATTGAGTAGGCGTTTGTCCAATGCATTTTTTGAACGCGCGGGAAAACGATTCCGCATTCTCGAAACCGGCGTCCAGGCCAATATCGGTAATGCTGCGCCGCTCCTGAAATACCAGTTGGTAAGACGCCTTGCGTAAGCGCAATAACCGAATGTAGCGCGTCGTGCTCAACCCGGTGTAAGCGGAGAACTGGCGTTGAAAGTGAAATCGGGAAAAATTGGCCTGTTTGCTCAGTTCGTCGACCGACAACGGCTTGAACAGATGTTGGTCTATGTAATCGAAAACCCTATCGAAACGCATGGCATAGGCCGCGCTGGCCGTTTTATCGTCCACTTTCATACCTCCTCAATCGAGCGCTACTGTAACAAGCGCCTAATCTTCGCGCCTTACTCAACGTGCTCAATTGATACCGGAAATGCGTAGAACAAATGGAATGCACTGGCGCGAGTGCGGCAGATCGTCGGACGCCACCGTTTTGCCGACCACACGGGAGGCGGGGCCTGCCAGGGATGCAAGCGTGACAGAAATATCGCCACTCAAGTTTCGGCGACACAATGGCCTGCTGTCCGCTGCGAGTGGCTGTCCATGTAGTCGTAAAAAGCCTGCCCGTGCGCCAATTCGAACGGCACGCCGCTGCGCACGCCCTGTTCCAATTGTTCGAACCACGGCCGGCTCATTTCCGGCGAATTGTGCATCAGCACCATCGCCCGCACGCTTTGGGGATGATCCGGGCGCAAACAAGACGAAAGCTTGTTGTTGCGGAAGCGACGCGGCGAGACTTCCTCGAACACCCCCACCGCCGCCAGCATGCGCAGCAAGCGGTAAAGTGCATCGGCGTCGGCGGCGACTCGTTCGGCCAGGGTTTCGGCGCTTAACGCGCCATCGGCCAGCGCGTCGGCGATATCTAGTCGCGCGGCGACATACAACGCCCGCGATTGCCAATAAGCCGAACCGATCTGGATCAGGCGGAACGGCGCCGGCACGAGTTTATTGGGCAGGTTTTGTAGCCAGGCGCCGAATCGAGCGAGTTTGGCGAAACGGCGCACCGCGCCGGCATTCTTTTGCAATCTCATGTCAATGCTCCCGGTTGTGCGATGGCCATGCCAGCCGCCAACAGTTTGCCGTTAAGCGCGGCGAGTTCGTCGAGGAAGGCTTCGTCCATCTGCCCGCCCATCTGTTCCTCGAAGATGTCTTTCAGCAGCATGGGCATCATTGCAAGGCTGACGAAAGCTATCCGCGCCACGTCGGGATTGATCGCCTGATCGACCTGACAGCTTGCCTTCAGTTGTTCCAGCCGCCGCGCGCCACCGCTGCGGCCACGTTCCAACAATTGCAGGATAAAACGTCGGCCCGGTCCGTGGTTGAGGGCAAGCACCTTGAGAATAAGCTTGGGAAACTCGGGATGCTTGCACATGGTGTCGTAATAGAAGCGCAGATATTCGGTGAAGCCGCCGACGTCGGACAGCGTATCGCTGTCGAGCATGTCCAGGATGGGCTTGAGCGTCTCACGTATCATCTCTTCATAGAGACCTTCCTTGTTGCCGAAGTAATAACGGATCATCGAGACGTTCACGCCTGCCTTGTCGGCAATTGCACGAGTGGTAACCTTGTGGTATTCGTCGGCAAGGAAACACTCCAGCGCCGCCTTGAGCAGTCGCGCGTAAACCGGATCGCGAATATCGTTCATCGTAAAATTCCTGCAAGCCAAGATGGCGGCAGATTAGCACCGGCGGCTCAGGGGCTCTAGCGTTTTCGCCAATCAAGATGCGCGGTTTGATTGAACTACGAAAGGAAGCCGTCGCAGTCAGCGTAGCAAGCGAACCCCAAGCAACATACAGCCCATGGCAAAGATGAAAATCCCAACGATAGACACGAATACCGAAATCGCAGGCCCTAGCGCGTAAACCAAAGCTCCGGTGAAGATCAATACCGCCGCGGGTTTGGGATAGATAGTCGAACGATAGATCGACAGACAAAACAACACGATGCCGATCAATATCGTCGCGGATGCCGAAATTCTAAACGCCAACACCGCCGGATCGTTTTTGATGACGGCGTCTCGTAACAGAAAAGCGGTTTCCGGATAGCGGGCGATCACTGGGTAAAGAAACAGCTCCCAAGTCACCTTGCAGGCCTGCAACAAATAAGCCGCCTCCACGAATAAAAAACCGACGGCACCGCGCAATCCAGCCGTGTCACGCATCTTGGCATAAACGGCATAAAACCCCACCAGCAACGCTAACACGCCAGCGAAGGCGACCAGCGCTAAAGGTACCCAGCCTGGGCAGCGCACCACCTCGGCATAGTCGAAAGCCCCCGTCCCTAACGGTAACAAGATCGGGAACAAGACCGCATAGGCGCTGAGCAATAAAGATCCCACGATGATGGCGATGCCGCCGAGTTTTTCGAAAATGTGCATGTTGTGTTCGCCTAAATATTGGGGCGTTGGTCGAAGTCGATAAAGACCATAGCCATTGTTATTAGGAGTACCGTTTTCCTCAGTAACACAGGAAGAAGTGTTAGAGGTGATTTTCCATCACCAGCGAGTAATGTTCTACCGTCGGAAACGGTTCATAGAAGTGATGCAGTAAGGCACGCCATTCGTCGTATTGGATTGAGCCGCGAAAGCCTTCGGTATGATCCTCCAGCGAATCCCAATTGACCAACAATACATATCGGTTGGGGTTTTCTATGCAGCGCTGTAATTGATGCGAAATATAGCCGTTCATTGAGGCGATAATGCCTGACGCCTTACGAAAGGCAGTCTCAAACTCCAGCTCCCGTCCGGCAATGACGTTGAGTATTGCAATTTCCAAAATCATTTTTTTCTCTACTTGCCAACGGCATTAAAACGTTTGTCGAGCGTACAACTCATCAAAGGTGGTCATGATATGTTCGCGGTAAGCTTTACGTTCGCAAAGCGCAGCGTACCATCTGCGAACATTAGGTATTTTCGGAGTGGGAATGCCCATTTCAAAATATCGATAAAGCGAGGTGGCGACGGGAATATCGCCCATACTGAACGCATCGCCCGCCAAAAAAGCCTGTTCGGCAAGATGCGCATCCAAGATGGCAAAATGTTTTTGGCAGCGCATAGCGGCATGCTGAATTTTCTGCTGATCCCGTAGTGCCTCCGGCGTGCGGTAAAATCCCCAAAACAAATCCAGAAAATCTGGTTGCAGTGTTGCCAGCTCCCAGTCCATCCAGCGCTCCGCCAACGAGCGTTTTGCCGGCGCTTCGGCCCACAAATGATCACGACTGTAATTGGCGCACAAATAGCGGACGATGCTGTTGGACTCCCAAACTGTCAGGTCGTCATCGACCAACACCGGAATACGGCCATGCGGATTCATGGCTTGAAAATCGGGCTGATCGAGACCGCCCGCACTGCCGCCGGCATCAATATGCTGATATGCCAAACCCAACTCACCAATAGTCCATAACACCTTCTGCACATTGTATGCGCTACGCCTTCCCCAAATTTTAATCATGTCGTGATGATTCCTTAGTACATTTAAAACGATATGCCATTCAAACCCCATCAGGTTGGCGCTTTGCAGAAACAACCAGCCCAGTGAATGAGCTAGAGCGCTGTACTCAGTACATTACGAATAAACGTTTGCCAGATGGGATTCGGCGCCCAGATTTCGCTCATCGGATACGATGCAATCACCTCCTCTTCCGCCAAGTACAGCCTGCGATAGAGATAAATGAACGAGGATGCTCGCATATTTTTTGCGCAATGCACCCAGACTTTATGTCCTTCGAATACCTTGATAACACCCAAGAACTGTTCCAACTGATTAAGTCTGGGGTGTTCCCACGCCACGGGAATTTGCATATATGCAATGCCTTGGGCTGCAACCAATTCTGCTTCGCCTGGCAATGCGTTGCTAGCCGTTGGCGGCGCCAAGTTAATCACCGCCTCTATGCCAAGCGCCGGAAGTTTGGCGATGTCCTTCTCAGTCAGTTGCGCGGAACACCAAAGCCAATCGAAAACCTGATATACGTTTTCAGCTTCCATGCCATGGTGTCTCGACTGCAGCGGAGCGTCTTGGAAATTAGACATAAAAAATCTTGACCGATAGCTCGCTGATCAACGCGACTGCCGGTCCGCCGGATGATTGATACCGTCACCGGTTCGCACTTCGCCCAAATCAAACGGATTAACACCTTCCAGGCAGCCGACGTTGTAGCCGTACTGGCTAGGCATCGAACGGCGTTGATGGTGGGTATAGATGCCGCAATTCGAACAAAAATAATGTTTGGCGCTCATGGTGTTGAATTGATAAAGCTTTAAGTGCTCTTGACCCTTAACGACCCTGATTCCCGATAGCGGAACCGATGCCATAATGGCGCCTTTGCGCCGGCATAGCGAACAATCGCAACGGCGTGGATCGACAATGCCGTCGAGAAGATCGAGTTCGAGTTCCACCGCGCCGCAATGGCAGGTGGCGCGGTGTTTGGCATTAATGATTGTGCTACCTACTTTTTTGATCATATCGTGGTTGTCGGTTAGGTTTAAGTCGATGGTTCTAATGCTTTCGGCTGGGGCGACTGGCGTATTTCATGACATTGTTTAAATTTTGCAGCGGAGGTTACAAGCCAACCTTACGATAGTCGTCTAGCCAAGTTCCGGCGTTTCTGGCCATCTGTTCGTGTTCTTCATCTCGCCAGGTCTCGCTTAGCGCAGCCGCATACCAGTCACGCATGGCGGGCAAGGCCAACAAACGATCGGCGTAGGTTCGGCAAGCCGGAGTCATTTCCAGTCCATAAGTTTGTACGCGAAACGCGACGGGCGCGAAGAAAGCGTCGACGGCGGTAAAAGCAGGTCCAGCCAGGTAGGGACCGCCAAAGCGAGTCAGGCCCTCATGCCATAGGTCATTCAGTCGCGCCAGATCCTTTTCCAAGGCCGGCGAAGGCGATGCAATTTGAATTCGTAATCCGCACCGCAGTACCTGAAACCCCGAATGCATTTCCGCAACCGCGCAACGCGCCCAGGTTCGTGCCAAGGCATCGGCCGGCCAAACCGCCGGCGTTCGCTCGGCTAAATATTCGGTAATCGCCAGCGAATCCCAGACCACTGTTTCGCCGTCGATCAGACAGGGTACCTTTCCGGTCGGCGAAAAACTGTGGAAGGCGTTAGTTTCATCGGTTTGGGCAAACGGGACGAGCTTTTCGACAAATGGTATGCCGAGCTCACGCATCAGTATCCAAGGTCTTAGCGACCATGATGAGTAGTTTTTATTGGCAATGTAGAGTTCGAACACGAGCGATATATCCCCTTGGTTTCTTAAACGTTGATTTTGGCACTTCGCGCAAGCCCGGCGGAAAAATTGGTCAGCCGTTCGCCATCCTATTTCTGAGCAAGAGGTTTCGCAAACTCGCTCACGGCGCCGACAAATTCATCGGCTTGATCCTGCATGATGAAATGGCCGCTGTTGCTGACGATGATAAGCCGTGAATGGCTGGACAGATGGACTAGTTCGTCCTGCTCGGCCTGTTGAATTTTGGCAAGTGCTTTTTCCGCTTCGACATCTTTGCCCGATCTCTCCGCTTCGCGCGCGACATAATCCAGGTCCACCAAGTTGCCGGCGGTTAGAACCAATAACACGAGATTGCCTAAGCTGCCCGGAGGCGGTGTGGCCGGATCGAGCCCTCGGCGCATGACGGCAATTTCATTGACCACCGCATGAGCGGTATCGGTGCGATTCTGTACCGCCGTTTTCGCTGCCAGGATTGCCGCCGGTAGCGGAGAAGGCTTGCGGTCGGCATCGGCAATCCCCAACAGCCTTACGAGACCAATTCGCGATAACGGCTCGGCCACTGCAATCTGTATGGCTTGTTTGCGGTAGTCCCACGAGGCATAGGGATACTGGTGCATCGGGCTTTGCTCATGCGTCGAATCGACAAGAACGATACCCTGCGTATCTTCGGGAAACTGGTGATAGAAAGCACGCACGTAGATTCCGCCACGAGAATGACCGACCAGCACAAAAGGCGGCGTAATACCGGCATCGTTGAGTAGCGTATGCAGGTTTTTAGCTACATCTTCCGGGTGGATGGCTGTGTCTACGGGATCGCTCCAGCCCAATCCGGGGCGGTCGTAGGCACAAACGCGCATGGTCTGTGCAAGCTTGGCTTGGACCGGATGCCAACTCAACACGTTTTCGCCAAGGCCCGCTTCGAGAACCAGCGTTGGCGAACCGGAACCGATGCGGTAAAGATGAAGCTTCACGCCATTCACCGAAATCATGCGCCCAGGTGGCGGGAATGCGGCAAGGTCGGCCACGGTTCTTTCGGCTTGATAAACGGCTCCCGATAGCGCGGCAAAACATGTGATTGCCAACCCGAAGCACAAGAAGCGAAAGCGCCGAGACCATACCAATTTCATGTCAGCCAACGGAGGGTTGGATGGTACGAGAAAATCGAACAATATCCGAACCGGTTGTCGGGCTTCAACTTGCGACCCTCCAGCCCACGGAATAAAGCCATTGTTGATATTGCGCGTCCAGGTCGGGCGGGGTTGAAATATTCTCGCGAGTGCTTTGCGCTGTTAATTCGGCGGTTCTTTCCTCGATGGTATTCAAACCGACCGCAAGCCGTCGATCGTTGACGGATTCCGGATTCTCGATTGGATACGGTTCCAGTTCGCCGTTCTTATTCGGCTGGAATTGAGTCCCGTAACATTGAGGTTTTCCCTCATACATGCGAATGCGGTCTTCCAGAAACGCAACTTGCCAAGACATCACGTCGTTGTTGGCAGCGGCTTGCTTCAGCAAAGATAGGCAATGCCGCATGAATGGGGGATTGCCGATAGCATGTTGCACGATCAACCAGGCCGCCCAAGCTCCCTCCTCGCCCACCAGACTGTTTCCGGGCCAACCATATTGGTCCATGATGGCCATCAGGCGAGCGGCATTGCTGATATGTACGGCTTCCATATGCGGGTGATAGAGAGCGTGGCCTAGAGAGCCATCGGCGACCAACGCCTCCCGTACTGAAAGGTCGTTTTTTGCCATCGCCACCAGTTCCTGGCTTAACATTTCGTTTGAATGGTGCATCGGGGCTCTGTTTTGGCAATTAGTAAGAGGCGCTTCAGCTTGTGCCCACCGGTGAACGATCTGCCGCGCGCCACGTACCCGGCTGCCAATCAGCGTCGAACACTAATCTGCTTTAAGCGGACGGACGTTTGATCAAGAGCCGAATCCAAAACCACGTCTCGAAGCCTGCGCCAACGATGAAGGCGGTTTTACCAACACCGGAATAGCCGGCCAGATAACAAGCCACGGCTACCGCTAAAATCATTACGGTGATGATGTGATGTTTCATATTCCCGTTCTCCTAAGCATTACACATCTACAGTATTTTCATCTTAGCCGACTCATAACGGCCTTATTGGCAAGCAAGCCGCCGACTATCCCACAGACATAACCCGCCAACACATCAGCCGGAAAGTGGGCTCCCACATTGATTCGCGATAGGCCTACCCATAGCGTCATAACGGCTAACAACAACCGATCGCGAATTGTTAATAACGGCCAAAACATCGTCATGATCAGCATCGCAAACGCAGAATGACCACTGGGGAAACTGTGTCTTGATTCCGGCAGAGCCAAAACGGTAACACGTCCTGAGGGCAGCACGGCACTAGGTCTAGGCATGTCGAACCCGATCTTCAACAGTGCCACAGTTCCCGCAGTCACCATATAACCGAGCATTAAACGCATTAGCAGCTGTTTCAAGCCTGGCAGCGATGGGAGCCGCTCCGCATTAAACGGAAATAGTTGCTGAAAGGCGATCGCAAGGAGTATTACACCAAGTATCCAAGGCATATTTCTGAAGTCACCAACCGCTGTACCAGTCAACATCAACGCATCAATCAAAGGTCCATGCCAGCCATTAACGGCGTAAAAAATTTCTTGGTTCATACCGAACCAATCATACAAAGCATTCATGATTTATTCGCTTAAAAGTTCAATGGCCGGGATCGGCAAATGGTAGACATAAAACTGTTCGTCGCGCGTCCAGCCTGTTGTTCGATAAAGCCCCTGCGCCTCGGTGTTGATTACTGCCGTTGACAAGGTCAGGCGAACAGCGCCCAAGCTGGCCGCATATTCGACTGCCGCAGCTATGAGCCGACCGGCAATGCCTTGCCTACGAAATCCGGCATCGACGAATAGATCGTTGAGAATGAAGGTTCGAGCCAGCGAGACGGACGAAAAGCTGGGGTATAGCTGGACAAAGCCGGTGGTTCTATTGTCCTGCTCGGCCAGGAACAGTACCGATTCGCCGTGTTCGAATCGATCCCGCAAAAATGATTTCGCCGCATTCGGATCGCTGGGTTTACCGTAAAACCGGCGGTAACTGTCGAATAACGGAATGAGTGCTTCCAGGTCGGACAGCGTAGCTTGGCGAACTGCAAATGGCTTCATGACGACTTCTCTCAATGGTCGGACTCAAGGCTTGGCTGCATCGGCGACCAAACTCGCCATGGCCGACTGGCCGGATTCTCGCAAAGCTTTGATCACGCTATTTTGGTTTTCCGGCGGCTGGTTTTGGCTGACTTTCCACTTGCCTTGCAGCCGCGTCACGCTGATTTCTATGCCGATAATCTGTGTGATCAAGCGTTCGGTAAAATCGGCAGGCGCGTCCGATACAGACCAGGGCTCGGGAAAACCAGCTTCGAACTCCCGCGTCATAGACTCCAATTGCCGGCGAATCCAAACTGAATCATCAATCACCCGTAGCCTGCCGTAAGCATGCACAGCGGCATAATTCCAGGTGGGCACCACCTTGCCGGTTTGGGGTTTGGTCGCATACCAGGATGGCGAGATGTAGGCGTTTTCTGCCTGAAACACCGCAAATACTTCGGTTTGCGGGTCGAAGTCCGTCCACAGCGGATTCGAGCGGGCGATATGACCTCGCAAGCTGCCGTAAGGTGAACCGCCCTCCTCTACCCAATGCAACGGAATGTGGTTTGCGTTCAAACCACTGGCGGATGAGGCGACCAATGTTGCTAGCGGATAATCGCGTATCAATGTCTGCATGACATCGATGCTGGGTTCTTCGAAATGCTTAGGTATATACATGTGTTCTTGCTGGATACTGGCCGCTTAAGTGTTGCTGGCACTAGACATTGATTTGGTAATTCAAGGTCACTTCGTCGCCGTGCATGCCGCGGAATCCCCAATTGCAGGCAGGACTTTCATATATGCAAATTTCGATGTCCTGGTGGGCAATGCCGATCTGTTCCTGAATGCGGTCGAACAGCAAACGGATGAGTTTTTTCTTGGTGGCGGTCTCCCGGCCGGTGATCATGCTGATTTCGATAATCGTGTAGGCGTCGGTCCTGCCGCATGGCGCGAACAGGTCGTCTTTTTCCATAGGAAAGAATCGATGCGCTCTCTTATCTTGCGGAAACTGCAGCGCTTCCACCACACACTCATGAATCACATCGGACAATGGCCGTTTGATGGGGTTGAGATGGTCTTTGATGCCGTATATTTTGATTTGCGCCATTTTGATGATCTAACCATTGATATGTTGGACTTTACGATTGCGTTACAAACATCCATCCACTAAAACGAGTTTGCTGGTAGTCGTTTGATGGCGCAATGAAAAAAGCGGTTGCGCTTCGGGGTCTTGAAGAAAGCCGTTAGCTTGTTCTCGTGATGGAAACTCGATGACAACAACCCTTTCAGGCGTCCAATCACCCTCTATAACGGTAGGCTGTTCGCCCCGGACCACGTACCTTCCGGAATGTTTTTCTATGACTGCCGGTATTTTCAAGATGTATTCTCGGAATCGATCAAAATCATGGATCGTTAGATCCAAAATGAGATAAGCATTCATAGGTTTTCCACGGCCCTTAAAAAAAAGCCGAAACCAAAGGGTGCGGTCGTTCCGGCGTGGATCGGGCTTGCGGCACGAACAGCGTACCGACGAAAAATGGATGTCCAGGCCACTCGATCACCCGGATATCACCTTCGGCATCGGCACCGCTAATTTGCATGGGACCTTGTTTCAGCGCATCGACATAGTCCGGGTTGATGCCGAAATTACAGTAATACTGCTCGGTAGCCGTCGTTGCACCGTAAATGGCTGCCACGCGAGAGTTGGGTTCGAAGCTCAGTTGCATCTCGCGTCCGGCCAGCGAACAAGCCAACTGCGAGATAAATAAATTCGAGGCATACGGATCGTACTCGGCATGCTGTGCGTCTTTAAATCCCAACACGTTGCGAGCATATTCGATAATCATATGTTGAAAGCCGCCGCAGGTACCGAAGCATGGGATGTTGTTTTCTCTGGCATGGCGAATTGCCGCCAATGTTTTGTCAATGTTCTTATATGGGCTGCCGGGGGCGATCCAGATACCGGAACAGCGCTCGAACAGCGTTTGGTCGATGTCGGCAGTTGAAACCCAGTCGGAGCTAATATCCAAACCGAACGCCGCCTTGACATGTTCGATGGCGGTATTGGTCGACAGATGCGGCGAAAATGTCGGAGTGTATTCGCCAAGCAGTGCGATTGATTTGGTCATGGGTGCGTAAATTCCTCGGCTAATTTAAGGTGTTGATCGACATACAGATCGTCGGCGCACTTCGATGCAGGCAGGAATAATGGGAAAGCCCGTCCAGTACCGTGATGTTCGAACAGTCAGGCAGCGCCGATGCCCAATAATCCGCCATCGCAACCGGCGACCAGTTGTCTTCCGCGCCGTGCCAGATATGAGTATCGGTGCTGACATCGGCCAGCGTCGCTTTCCAGGGCTGCACGTAGGCGATGATGTCGCGAGCATAGCCTAGCGAATCGCACTTGAAACAGGTTTTGAGCATTTTGGTCATGGTGGTCCGAAACGTCTTGTCCTCTGCTAAAACCTTGTCTTCGCCGGCCGCGCTGGAAAACAACATCCGCAACAACAGGCCGGGAAACCTACTCGCTAGCCATCCTTGTACTCGAGCCAGCCACATAAAAGCGGACGGATGATTTTGAGCCAATCGGAAAACGGCCTTTCCCGCCGCCGCGTCGATAAATTCGCCAGCCTCCAACGGTGCGGCGGCGGAAACCAAATGCAGGCTGCGAACCTTGCCGTTCATCACCCGGCAAACTTGCAAGGCAATGAAAGCGCCGATGGAAAAGCCGATAAAATCGACGGGCTTATCGTCAACCTTGTTGGCAATCTCATCGGCGATGTATTGGTAATAGGCGTCGCCTTGCAAGCTAGGAGCTCTGGTCGAGCGGTCGTAACAAATGATGGTCAGCCGATGTTGTTTGCCATGAAGGTCAAAAATTTCGCATTCGTCGGGCGAGCCCGGCGTACCGTGGAAATAGATCACCGGTTGGCCGTCGGCGGCACCGAATTGGCTGAATTCTATTGATGGCATAACGGCGGCATTTTGCGTTTCCAAGGTTCGGTCTGTTCGAACTGGGCGGCCAGTTGGAACAGTAACCGGTCGTTGCCGGTTGCCGCCATGAACTGCGCGCCATGCGGCAAACCATCATCGCTCCAATACAGCGGCACCGACATCGCCGGTTGGCCTGTGATGTTGGCAAGCGGGGTGAACGGCGTTTGCTGCACGGCTTTGGTGATGATCGCATCCAGCAAGCGGTTGCAGAATAGCTTGTCGGCCAAGCCGGTCGCCAGCAATCCGCGCATCAGCCATCGTTCCAAAATATTGGGATCGAGTGCGTCGGATGCCAACGGCGGCGTGGCGACCGTCGGCGTCAGGATCACGTCGTAGCGGTGATGAAAATCCGCCAACCGTCCGGCGATCCGCTGCCAGACAACCAAGGCCTGCTGCAGCTGTCCGTCGCTCACGCCTTTGCCGATGCCGGCCATCAGCCGGGTGTTCAACTCAATGGTCAGTTCGGACTCGGTCAGCTCCAACCACTGTGCCATGTTGGCGACATCCCGCGCGGTATAGTAAAAAATCACGGTCAGAAAGGCGCGCATCAATTCGCGACCGTCGAAATTCCAGGCCGCCTCCTCCACCACATGGCCGAGTGCTTCGCAGTATTTGGCGGCTTTAGCCACGGCAGAAAGACAGTCGCGGTGTATCGAGGTCTCGACAGGCGCTTGCTTGATCAGCGCAATTTTCAGCCGTTTCGGTGGCTGGGTGGAGGCGTGCAAGTAAGATGTGGGAGCCGGGTAGATCGCAGCAGGGTCGGTGTGGCCGGCCACTAAATCCAGATAGGCGGCGCTGTCGCGGACGCTGATCGTGCAAACGTGGCTGACCACCGCCCCGCCCCACGCCTTCGATAAATCCTCGAAGCGGTTCAATCCTCGGGACGGTTTGAAACCGAAGATGCCGCAATAGGACGCCGGCAATCTGATCGAACCGCCGCCATCGCTGGCATAAGCCATCGGCACGATGCGGGCGGCCACGGCTGCGGCACTGCCGCCGCTGGAGCCACCCGAATTGAGGCTTAGATTCCAGGGGTTGCGGGTGCTGCCGAATACGGCATTGTTGGCTAGCGACGATGCGCCCAGCTCCGAGGTATTGGTCTTACCGAAGGTAATTAGTCCGGCGGCATTGAGCCGAGCGGCCATCTCGCTATCGGCGGCGGGACGGTAATCCTTCATGGCCACACTGCCGTTCGACATAGGGATACCCGCGAAACGCAGCATCAAGTCCTTGACCAGAAACGGCACGCCGGTAAACGGTCCACGGTTGCCCAGGTTTTTCACCAGCGATTCCGCTAGATCATCCATCGGCGTGACGACGGCATTCAGCAACGGATTACACGCGGCCAAGCGCGCCCGAGCCGCCTTCAGCAATTCCCCTGCTGTAACTTCGCCGGATTGCACCAGTTGCGCCAGACCCAAGGCATCATATTGTGGATATTCGCTGAACGGATTCATCGCGCGGACAACCGTTTGCTAACACGGGGCATGCCGGTAAACAACATCAGTGCGCCAACGACCACGACCACGTCGGCGACATTGAACACGCCAGTGCGGATCGGCCCAATGCCTATGTTGATAAAATCCACCACATAACCGCTGTATATCAATCGATCAATCAGATTGCCCAAGCCACCCGCCAATAACAACGCATAGGCCAGGATCGAGGACGGCGAGGCCGACTTTGAAAACAGGATGTAACCCAGCAAAGCGATTAACATTCCGGCTACAGCAAACGAGAATAAACTTTCTCGGAGGTTTTCAGGAAGCGACGAACCCAGGCCCAAAAATGCGCCGTGGTTGTGAGCCAACTGCAAGCGCACGGTATCGCCCCAAAACGACCAGACTTCGGTCTCGGATAAAAACGATTGGGCTACCGACTTGGTAACCTGATCGCAACCGACGCAGGACACCAATACAATAAAGACCAGGAGTGCGCGTTTCATCATGCTCATTTCGGTGTTTCCTCAGATTAGACGTGTTCTTTTAATTCAAGACTTGGATCGACAAAGTCCCAAGGCTGATGGCTTGCGTGCCAAAAAACGGTTTGCGGCTTAAACAAACCGGGGTTGTCCAAAGTGGCGGCATGAAAAAACAGCATGCCCGGATAACCCGATGATTTCTTTAAAACCGGATTGCCGCAAGTCGGACAAAAGCCGCTCGTGACGGTATTGCTGCTATCGGCAGTCAGTTCGTAAAATTTCAGCGCTCCCGAAATCATCGTGTCGTTTGCCGATGCCACAAACTCCGCCGAATGGCCTGTACCGGTGATTCTTTGACACTGCCGGCATTGGCATAAAAAAGACAAACGCGGCGCGGATTTCACTGCGTATTGAACCGCTCCGCATATGCAACCGCCTTTAAATTCGCTCATGCCATCTCTCGAAGTTAGGGTTTAATCGCTATGATGTTCGTCATTCGGTTAACGACTTCGTTAAACGTCACCCTTAAGCCACAATCGGCAAGGATTTTCACGACCTCGTCTGGAGAGACACGGACTTTATAGTAGGAACTCACTTTTTGCTGCCAGCCGTTTTCCGTTTTAATCTGCAACAAATCCGTCACCCGAACCCGGTCTGCCTCACAATCCAGGCAGCAGGTCAGTATTTTAGTGTCGTCACTTTTTACCGGAATAAAGCGCTGATCGCCCGTGAGTGGCGTTGAATAGTCTCGAAAAGATAAAACCAGTTTTCCGCTTTCAATTAACGATTCGCAGCAATCGATAATGAATTGCCTAATTTCATCCAAACTTTCGAGATGCGTCAGTGTGTCGCCACAGCAAGCAATCAGTTCAGGTTTGGGATCGGCATATTCTTTGACCTGACGAATATCGTCATTAAAACAGGTAACGGAAAGTCTCTGCGCATTGTCGATCAATTCGGATAGGAGCTGTTGGTTAAAGTCGATTGCTTTTACCGTGTATCCCAGTTTGGCCAAGGATACGCTTTGGACACCATGCCCTGCCCCCAGGTCTAAGGCGATTGAGGTACTATTTGGATAAAGGTCGTTTGCCACCAAGAATTGTTGAAATTCTTTTCGCCTGGCATCGAAGTCTCCAACCATCCATGCATAAATGTCGGCAAGATGCCGATCATAGTGTTCTTTTGCGGTCATACTTCTTTCCTGTGGTCTTTAATACGGGCGAACATTTTGCATGATTGAACGGCTAACGGTTGAACTGGATTGTATTCGCAAATTGCTCGAGCAGTTGCGGCAGCTTAGCCATGTCATCGAATACAACATGGCCTTCGGTCCTATATGAAGTAGTCAGGCTGGTAGGTACATAGTAAAGCGGCGTCATCCCTGCTGCTAAGGCAGCCATTACCCCCACTTCGCTATCTTCTATCACCACGCACTGACCAGGCACAAAGCCCATCGCACGGGCGGCATATTGGAATAGCCCTGGATCGGGTTTCCACGAACCGATCTGATACGAACTGAATAGATTGTCACCAAAATAAACAGCCAGGCCGCTAACTTCCAAGGCCTGACGGATTTTCGCAAGCGGTCCGCTGGAGGCAATGCATTTCGGCGCGTTCAGGGTTGCGAGCATTTCCAAAACGCCTGGCATGGGTTGCAAATCACGGGCGAAAAGTTCTGCAACCCGCTGGCGATAGCGCTGTTCAAACGAATCTTGCAGCGTTAGGCCAAGACGGTTTTCAAGATCAATCATAATCGAGCTTAGTTTTTGGCCGCGATAACGCTCGATCAAGGCTTCCAGTGAATCATGCAATTGTGGAAGTAGGTCAAGAAAAGCCTGATTGCCCAGTCCCTCGCTGTCGACCAGCGTACCGTCCAAATCGAAGATGACACAAATATTGTTCATAGCGAGAAGCCTCTTACGCACGGCAAACAGCCCATGACTGACCACATAGTTGATGTTGGCGGTATGGACGGATTGGATGACCTAAGCCTCGACGCCATTTTATAGAAACCCGCCCAGCGATTCCTCAAGTGGAATATCGGCATGGCGTTTATGCCAGTCATTGAACTGTTGCCGGTAGGATTCAAAGGGCTCATGCAGTTCACTACGCGGATCCTTGCTCAGCGCGTAGGCCATGCCTTCGATTAGCCATTGCTCACCGCTTAGCAGCACTAGGCTACCAAATTGATCGGCCTGCCAATGATGAATGAGTTCATGCGCTACGTAGTGTTGCTGCCAACCTCTCGGCGCGATGACGATAGCGAAACTGCCCAAGGTGAATCCGGCTTTGTTGGATAGGCCGAATGCAGATCGGCATTGCTCCGTGCTGCAAAAGATGATCTTCGGCTCGCCAATGGACAAGCCCCATTGTGTTTCAAGATAATTTTTGGAGCCGTTGAGCAATAACTCAGCGGTTGCAAGCTGAGAGACATCATCCACGCATAGTTTTTGTTGGTTGCAATGGACGCCGAATGCTTCAGGGATCAGTACCCGGACCGGTTTGAAAAAAGCCAACGCGGAAATCGGCACCAACAGGAAAATCACGGCTAGCCATCTAATGTATTTCATCAACCTTTCTCCATGGCAACTAACGCAAAGCGCATGCGTGTTTAGTGATTGCTAGCTAAATTCTGTCTCATTTTCCGACCGCCGACCGGCATAAGACCGTTATGCTGATAAAAACGTAATGTCCGTTCAAACTCCGGGAGCGGCGGCGTGCATAGCTCCAGGCACGACCAACCGCGCCGCTGCCCATAAATTCTCACCTGCTCCATCAACAGCGCGCCGACACCCGAACAGCGAAACTCGGGAATTACATAAAACTCTTGAATCAGGCCGATTTTGCCGCCGGCGTATAAGGCATAGGTTTCGGTGATGGTCGAAACAGCAACCGGGCTATTATCCGACCAGCCAACAATAGCCGCGTAGTGGCCCGCCGATAACAGCTCGGCGCAGCGCCGGACCGTACTTTGCAAATCAATATCAAAATGCTGCGCATGCGTGCGCTCGCAGATTTCCTGCGTCAATTGGACGACCAGTGAACCTATAATATCTGCGTGGTCCGGCGTCGCTTGTATAAACTCCAATGTCATGCGCGTATTCACCTGCGATGGTTGCTTTATTAATCCATGTTCGCTATTGAGACTTGATGACCAGCATTTGATTTCCGCCGCGTTGAAATTCGTAATCAACCTTGACGATCTGTACGTCAAACCCTCGGCTGCCAAATTCTTCACAGACGAGGGAAAGATAAGGCGAAATTGCCCCATCCAGCGCCAGCAGCGGGAATATCCGCACCTCCCGGGCTACACGCAACATTTCCTGTAGCGCCTGAAAATGAAACTCCGCCGACAAGTGTGCGCTGTACAAAAACAAAAAATGCGATGACAAGGCCATATCGAATTGTCTGTCTTCAAAAGGCAGTACGGGTAACTCTCCGGCGACGTATCGGCCTTGTTGTTTGCCCAACTCGAAATCGGCAAGAAAAGAATCCATGGCCGACAGGCGGATTTCTCCGAGCGCCTCTATCGATGGAATGGCATCCCAGATGTAGTCGTTTTGATTGATACGCATCTGAGCCATGATGGTTTCATAGGTCTCGGCAATGCGGCTTTTGATCTGCTCGACATCAAACATGTAGACAGGGTCAAATGAAACGATATGCCCGCCACGTTTGGTCAATTCAACGTTGAATCCGGCAGGCCCGTCACCGCACCCCAAAATATGCCTGCCCAGATCGGCATCGGTCAGGCTAAACATGCTGACATATTCAGCGTATGAACGTCCCCAGGGTACGACCTTGTCGAGTGTAAAAGCCATCTTTTGTTCCTTACCTGTTTCGGGCCTTAAACCCGGTTATTGCGCTTCCGAGTGTTTGGCAGCCCATCGCCCGATGCGGCCAAGATGGGTAAAACCGAATCCCGCCGGATATTTGAGTCCGTAACCCAGCGCCCGGTCAAAACCGATATGGGCACACCAGATTAAACCGGCGCATTGCAGGGCCGACGACGGAACCGTAAAACCGATCACCAGACTGGCAACGGCACCGAGGTATGAATGCGCGGTGTTATAGCTAATAGCGCCAACTTTGGCGCCGGCGAAATAACCGAGCAACGAAATATCGGGGATCAGGAAATAGAGTGCAAAAGTACCCCAGTCCAGATCGAGTTTTGCGTAAGCGATGCAGGCGGCAAGCAGCACGCACAATCCCTCCAGTCGCAATAACACCCGAACGGCACCTGTGGTTTCACCTAGCATTTGGACTCCGGCAGTCTCTAAATAGAAACGGATTATTTTGGGTTAATTACAACTCAGGATCAGGTCTTGCAACAACTGTCAGTATTGACAGGGTTATGGTGTGAAACTTGTAACCTGTGGCATACAGCTCGCTTATGATCCGCCATCGCTGCAGCCGCAGTCTAGGATTTAATCTATATTGACAAGCGCTCTTGGCCTATTGCATCTCACTCGGCTCCCATGAAAGCCAGCATCAGATGCATTTGCGCGGCCAACATCGGAACGCCGGTGTGGATGACTTTCCCTTGGCCGGCGTTCCGGCTTGGCTGACCGGGTGGGCGATGACGCCGAGTATTTTGGTGTTGCCGGTAATCGATGCAAGCATATTGTTGAATGTGGCTTAAATTGTTCCCTTTGCGGATCATGTTGCACGATAGCGATATACCCCATATTCCCAATAGCCGCCGCCCGGCTTCGCGGGACCAACCCAATTTCTGGCTAACAACGCCTGGGCAATGAAATAATTAACGAAACCATGCCCCACCAACAAGACGCTTTGATGCTCATGCGCCAGGTCTATTAATAACGATGCCGCGACTTGCGCCCGCTGTTTCGCCATGGCGAGCGACTCGCCGTTTCGCGAGAATCCCATCGTCGACAGACAGCGTAACAATAAGCCCCAGGCACCAACCGACATCGTCAACCCACCCTGTTTGAAATGAGGGACAGCAATTTCCCGAAACACCGGGTCACTCAGCAAAACATCGGCAAATCCCAATGCCTTGGCCGATTCCAGAGAACGGATAAAGTCGCTACAAACGGCGATATGGCATGCCGAAGCGCGTTGCTTGGCGTGTTCCGGCGGTTCGTCAGCTATGCCGGATAAATCATAACAGCTGACAATTTCGCCGATGTCCCGCGCTTTGACTTTGCCTTTCAGCTCGAACGCCGGCTTACCGTGTCGGATTAAAGTAATTTCCATCACTTAACTTGCAATATGACCGGGAACTAAGGCGCTGGCGTTACATTTGAGCATCATGTTAAACCTCTAAACGGTCACCTAGTGTAGCCGGATGAGAAATCACCAAGAACCGGACGTCCGCGCTGGATTCATTGAGGAATTGGTGTGGTGTCCCGGGATCAACTTCAATGCCTTGTCCTTCGGATAATGGGATGCGTTTGCCGTTTATTTCCAGAATGGCGCAACCTTCCAAAATATAGAAAAACTGGCGAGCGCTGGCGTGAAAATGACGTACTTCACTTGCGCCGGGCGGTACGCGTTCGGAGATCACCGACATGTCGGCTCGTTTTACGAGATGCCAGCCATCACAGCCGTTTCCCCATGTGTAGTGCTCAGCGGATGAGCGGTCGATTGCTTGCATAAATTTTTCCATTAATTGGTTGCACCTTGAACGATAAACCACTCGACGACGGCCGACATGACCACCACTCCCGCCCCATCGACAACCTCAACGGGAATTGCGGCCACTACCCGGCCTCGGGATGTCAGCTCAGTAGACCATCGCTCAGTCTCTTCAGCGGGGACATTGCATCTGGCCGACACCTGCCCTAATGCCGGCTTGCGAAACTTGGCCTCAAGCTTTCTGACCACCGGAACGATGCCTGAGGTACCGGAAAACTGCTGTGAAAGAAACGCACCGGACCCCGCCTCGGCAACCGCCAATAAGGCGCTGCCGTGAACGGTGCCGAGATGATTGGCGTATTGAGGGTTTTCCGGTAAGCAAACTAAAAAGCCGCTATCCGGGTTGGCTAGCTCTAAACCGAGCAACTGATTGAAAGGTAATTGCGAGACATCCATGGCTGATTCTCTCCGATCGATGTTCAAATTAAGTGGGCTGCCGATGTTGGCAAGCTCTGTTCAACTACCATGCTAGATAAAGGGGTAGTGTACAAAAACAGGTTTTGGCCTCAAAGAACAGCATGTTATAAGTCGCTGTGTAGCAGTAACTTAATTTTCGTGCCTATTTGAATGGGATCCGCATCTGGTTCTATGCGCACCGATATATGACCCAAGCTGATAGGGCACACAAACTGGAAAAAATTTCCATAGCGCACAAGCAGGTATTCCAAACCGCCGCAGTCGATGTTGCCTCGTTGCGAGGCCAATTTAAGCAAGGTAGGATTGACCAACAGCTCTTCATATCTATCGCTCTCCGAACTGCTGGCGCCCAACATATTCGATTTTGCTTTCGATTCTAGCTGACCATTTCTATAGATGGCGACGTAGCGAACACTCTCTGACAGCTTGAATATTTTTTCAATCATAATTTCTCAACAAAGAACAAATAGCGTTGTTAGTTTCCGACAGTTTGCCTTGTCGTGCTAGGCAATTTTGCAAGCAAATCAACGTAGGCATCTTCTATTAGCTGATGATGGGAGACACCTAACTTTTCCAGCAATGCGTGCGCAATGGACACACCGGCTTCGTTAGGTTCACCCTCGCCAAGCACCACTTCCAATTCCAGAAAATCACCCAGTCCTTCGACTCTATCCAAATGCACTCGGGTTTTGCCGACCATAAACAATGTGCGGTGTTTTTGCACCCTACCGCGTTCACCATAAGCAAGCGTCAAGCTTTGCCGGAGTGTATCCGGCGATGCGGTGGGCGAAATCACATAAAAAGACTGTTTGGGATCTGCGCTGTCGGGGCGTTGATAGAAAATCAGCTGTCCGCCATGATCGGAGAAGGCGCGAAGTTTCAGCCTGCCATTAGAGCAAGGAAAAAAGGTATCGTCTTGGATGATTTCGATGGGCCCTTCATCGGCAATATTGACCACCAGCGGCCATAGTGATTCGATGCTGTCGATTCGCGCTTTGATTTCAATATTTCTGGCCATATTCGCTTCAGTTAGACAGTATGATTTTGACGGTCAACGTCCGGCAAGTTGTTATAAACCTGCTCGACGGTTTGGTGTTCGGTTAAGGCCCTGATGACGATCGGCAAGGGTTCCTCCCGGATGCCGGGTAAATCTTGTTCCAAAGCATTCACAATCGGGAACGCCAATTTTTCCAGCGGGGGGCAAAAGTCCGCGTTCACGCCGGGCTTATTGCCGCGCGCATCGATCCGGTACCAGCCGTATTGTTGCAGGTAAACCGCGTTCAAACCGTGCAGACAATAAGGAGGCTGGTCGCCGTCTATCGTCAACCGTTGGTAACACAGCCCGGCCGGAATACCGTTGGCGCGCAACAGCGCCGCCAGCAAATGGCTTTTGGCGTAACAGTAGCCGGTGCCGTGGATTAATACCTCGGAGGCTTTGCTGGTCACTGGATTCAGCCGGTAGTCCCAACTGTGTTTGATAACATCGCGAACGAATTCGAAACAGTGTTTGGCGATTTCTTCCTCATTGCCACAACCGTCCGCCAACTTTGCGGCTTGCGCGATTATCGCGGGATGTTGGCTATCGATATAAAGGCTGCGTCCAGGTATGGTTTCATCGCCGGTGATGGATTCACCGCGCGTTCGATTTCCGTTAATACGTCGGTAAGTAAAGAGAGTATTTCCGGCATAGCCAGCAGGTCTGCTTCGCCGATGTTCGCGCTCGGCAACGGTAAAGTGATTGATGCCGCTTCGATCAGCGTTGCCGACATCGTGATCAAGGTTTCCCGGATCGCGGCATCGGCATGATGGGCGCGGGGCATCGCGTTCAATACCGCCACCGGTTTGTAAGCAAAGCCCTCGAATGCCACCAACCAATCCAGCGCATTTTTGATGGTACCGGTAACGCCGTGGGCATATTCCGGGCTGGCGATCAGCAAGGCATCCGCAGTGGCGACTTCAATGCGTAATTGCGCCGCGATGGCCGGAGGCGCGGTTTCCAAATCCGGATTGTATAAGGGCAAGTCGCCAAGCCCGGAAAACAGACTGACATCAATCGAAGCCGGCGCCAAATGCCTTACAGTGCGTAGCACGGCGGAATTGACGGACGCCGCCCGCAAGCTGCCGGATAAAGCCAGTATTTTCATTGCAACGCTAAGTATTGAACATCAAGGATAAAATGGTGACTGTTTAGTTTTCATCGGTTACTACTGAACAATCAAAAAAACGCTGCTGAAATACAGGGTAAATCTGAAACTCCTTGGATTAGACGCTATTTTCAAAGCTCCAACAACTGTCAATATTGACAGCTTATATCGCCATTCTGCTTTGTAGGTAAAAACTCTGGACATATTGAGTTTCGGCGATTTCGCTCTTTAGGTTAAGCTTTCGAACAGTTCTAACGACGGTAAACCCATGAAAGCCTGGCAAGAAATTCAACTTCAAGCGTTGCAGACGAGCGATAGCGAGCATCAGCTTATCCAAACCATTGTTTCATTGGGCGCGGAATTGGGTTTTGATTACTGTGCCTATGGACTTAGGTTGGCGCTGCCGCTGAGCAATCCGAAGATCGTGAAAATAAGTAATTATCCATCGGCTTGGCAAGCGCAATATCAAACAAAAAACTATTGTGCGATCGATCCCACCGTCAAACACGCTCTGTACTCGCCTTTGCCTATCCTTTGGACGGACGGTTTGTTCGCTTCAACGGCGGCGTTTTGGGAGGAAGCGCGTTCCTTCGGATTGCGTTATGGTTGGGCGCAATCCATCCGGGATGTCCATGGCGCCACCGGCATGCTGACGTTGGCGCGATCCGATGAGCCGCTGACCGAAACCGAGCTTGCGGACAAGGCTTTTAAAATGGCTTGGTTGACCCAAAATGCGCATATTGCCCTATCGCGCCGCTTGTTGCCCAAATTGCTGCCGGAAGCGGATGCGAAACTGTCGAACCGAGAGATTGCGGTATTACGCTGGACTGCCGATGGGAAAACCGCCGGCGAAATCGGCGGCATCATGAAAATAACCGAGCGGACTGTTAATTTTCATATCAGCAATGCTGCGGCGAAATTAAATGCCAGCAACAAAACCGCAGCGGCCGTTAAAGCGGCGCTGCTCGGTTTTTTGTAACAACCATCCAACTGGAGTCCATTCAAGCTTATCCCAACCCAACCGCCGTCACAAAGCGAAACCAAAGCACGCCCAGAATGATGCAGCTTGAAGCCCAAGTCGCAAAGCGATACGGCACCCAGTTTACCGCCATATAAATGACGGCATGGACATACCTGAGTACAACAAAAGCCCAGGCAAGCGCGATTTGAACGGTGTCCACTTCTTTCTCGACAAGCATCAATAGGCAAATCACATAAAAAAGCGCGGGTACTTGCATTAGATTATTGAACGTTCGAGCCGGACGCTCGAATCGATCGTCGGCTGGAACATCCGCCTTGTAATCCGCGAAATACCTGATCGACGCATGTCCTCGAATAACGGCAACATTGCGTGCGACGACCATCGTCAGCCATACCAAAGCCGTCAGCGTAAAGAGCGTGGCCATGGGAGACACAAGCAGCTCCGGTGGAACAGCCCGATGTTCACCGGCTAATAGCCAAAATAACCATGCTGCGACTGATCCGACTATGATGCAAGGAGCCGTGTAAATCCGAGGCAACGAGATATTGGTGGCAGTAGAATTTATTGGCGACATATACGATCTCCTGATGAATGTGGTTTGCGGAATAAGCTTCGATTGATATACTTGCAATATGCAACTAATTATCCCATTTCAATTGCAAAACGCAAGTAAATAAGCCAAATGTCCGACTCGAAACTCGAAACTAGATGCCCAATTGATTATGCCCTTGAAGTGTTCGGAGACCGGTGGACGCTGATCGTACTCCGCGATCTGATGCTAAGTGGCAAACGGCACTACCGGGAGTTGATGACTTCGAAAGAAGGAATCGCAACCAATATTTTGGCTTCGCGACTGAAAAAAATGGAAGCGGACGGACTCGTCATCCGTAAACACAAGCCTGAAGACAAACGCCAAGTGTTTTATGAGCTAACGGAAAAAGCGCTCGATCTGGTGCCTGTGCTACTCGAAATTAGCCGTTGGAGTGTCATTTACGACCAGCATACGGCAGCTCCTCCGGAACTCATGCGCCGCTATCGAGAAGAGCCGCAGCAGCTGATAGCCGATTTGCAGGAAGCGGCACGAATTCGGCAATCCTGATCGTTTTGCAACAAAAACGAAAATCCGGAGGGCCATGGATAATCTGAACAGTGTGAAGCACATCGTTCGTGATCGGTGTGGTTCGTGAATTCAACGCTCCCAATGCCTTCCATCTAAGACTGGTAATTCTGTTCCGTCTGGCTGTTTTTGACCGAACTGATACCTTCTGGCATTTGACCCAATGACAGCTCACATCTCACGTGCATTTGACCTCCCCGTGAAGATTTCGTGACTTTTCCGATTGCACAATGGCCGCGCCATTTGGCATTCATATTAAGGAGAATCACGATGCAAAAAAACCATGCTTTTACGCTGTCGGCGCTGTTGTTAGCGGCCAGTGCGGCACCTTTAAGTTCGGCAGAGGCCGCGCAGGTCACGCTGAGTTTCAGCAATTTATCTGCTGCCAACGGGCCGGCCTTGAGTCCGTTTTTCATCGCCTTGCACGACGGTTCGTTCGACGCGTTCGATGTCGGCACCACTGCGTCGTCGGCCATCGAAGCGATTGCCGAATTAGGCAGCGGCGCCGGTTTGTCGTCGGCATTCGCGGCCAGCAGCGCGGCAGCGGCCGGCGGTTCCAGCGCGACGGTGACCGCGTCGGTCAACGCCTTCGGCCCTGGCATTTTCCTGCCCGGCGCCAAAGGCAGCGTCACCCTGGATCTGGACCCGGTGAAAAACCGTTATCTGAGTTATTTCGCGATGGTGGTGCCGTCCAACGACCGTTTCGTCGGTAACGATTCGCCGACCGAAATCGAATTGTTCGACGCCCAAGGCCATTTCACCGGCGGCACCTTCGTCGAGAACGGCAGCAGCATTTGGGACGCCGGCACCGAACTGGACGGCACCACTGGCGCGGCGTTCCTGGTCGGGTCTAACGCGGCGGATAGCCCGGCGCAAAACGGCACGATTCAGGCCAACCACGACTTCGCGGTCTATGCCGGATTAGGAACGCCGGCCGGTTACAACTTTACCGACCTGCCCGGCGCCAATACGCCGCTGCTGCAAATCAGCGCGGTGTCGCAAGTGCCGGCTCCGGCGGCGGCATGGTTGTTCGGCAGCGCGTTGCCGTTGTTCGGTTGGTTCCGGAAGCGCGCGCCGGTGTCGGCTTTGCCGGCTTGAGGCGGTCGCTTCAACGCAGTGGAGTGCAAAACTAGATTTGTACTCCAGCTTCGCACCGCATCAAAACCCGTCGCCGTAACCCTGATTTTGCAAGCTGGCTGGCGGCTTGCCGGTGGGGAAGCGGGCTTTCAATTCCACCGTCACCGCGAGTTCACCGGCCGGTACGCTGACGATTTGCTCGGCCGTTTGTTCGGCTGCGTCCGGATGCCAAAAGCTCAGGCGGTAGCGGCCCTCCGGCAAATCCAGCGTCCAGCGGCCCTCGGCGTCGGAAACCGCAAGGTAATCGGCATCGCTGACGTAGACGTAACCCAGCATCCAATCGTGAATGTTACAACCCAGCGCGACGATGCCGGGCTGGTCGAAGCGCACCGGTTCGCGCGGCACGCCGCTATAGAGCTTGATCTCAAATCGCTTGGCTGCGGAAAACGAATAGACGTGGTGCTTGATCGCGTCGCTGTTCGGAAAATACACCGGTGTGCCGCTGCGCACCGCCAACACGTGCGGGACAAACTCGCGGCTTTTCTGGTCCAAGGCCATGGCCGCCGGCGCCGGCGGCGCTTTGACCCGGCCGGCGGCATCCAAGGCTTGGGCGGCGACCACCAGATCGGCCAACGGCCGGCCGCCGGCTAAGGCTTTACCCGCCAATTCCGCAGCCGGCGCGACGGCGGCCCAGGCCGTTAAAAAAACAGCCGGTAAGCGACTTGCCACAGTGTGTCCTCCTGATAAGCGGCTTCGCCGCGTTCCTGGCGCGCCGGACGGGCGCTGAAAATGCGGCTGAATTCGACATTCAATTGATGGTGCTGGGCAAAGGTCAGATTGTAATTGACGGTCCAGGCTTGGCCGTGTTCGCCGTTGCGGTCTTGCGGCAGGTAATCGCGTTCGTCGCTACCGAAGCGTTCGTAGCGCACGCTGAAACGGCCATCGCCCAGCGGCCGGCTCAGCAACCAGGATGCCGACCAAAAGCCGACGTCGACCGCGCGCAAATCGCCAAGCAATTCGCCCATGCTGGTTCGCCCGGTCATTGCTTGTGAAATCAAAGTGGTTTCCCAGGGCAATTCGGCTTTGGCGCCCAAACTCCAGAAGCGGGTGTGCCAGCCGTACTGGCCGGCGGACAGCGCGGCCGGATCGGCGTTGTTGTCGTAATACAGCGCGCGCAAGGTGTAACGCTGGGGCCGTTCGGCGGCGATGCCGGCGTAAAAGCCGGGGCGGCCGTCCACTTCGACGAAGGTCTGGCTGGCCTTGGCCTGCTTCGGAAACAGCGCCGGTATGGCGATGCCTTCCGGCAGACGCAGGCGGCCGGTCAACGTGGATTCGAAGTCGTGCAAACTCCAGCCGCGCCAGGCCAACATCAGGCCGGCGGTATCATTGTTGGCCAAACCGGCGCCGAACACGCCGAGTTTGTCGCCGGCTTCGGTCTGGTAATCCACACGTAACTCGCCGCCGAAAGTACGCAATTCCTCGCTGACCCAGGCGTTGATCGTCGACGAACTTAGCGTGTACGGGCTGCTCCAGGCGGTGCCGGTGTTTTCCAACGAAATCGGCGGAAAGAACATGCCCAAGCGCCCGGCCAGACGCCAGCCGGCGGCACCGACCGGCCGGTAGGCCAGATAGGCTTCGGTCAAGTCCAGCGGTGTCGATTGACGGTCGGCGTATTTGACGGTGGCGTTCAGCATCGAATCCCAGTCCAACCGCACCTGCAACGTGGCGGCAGCTTCGTTTACCCTCCAGCGGTCGCGTTCGCCGCCGGCGCGCAGTTTGCCAAGACCGTTCTCCAGCTCGCCCGGCGCGGCGTCGCTGTGTTGGTAGCGCAGGTCCAGCAGGCCGTGCCAGGTCACTTCCGGAAATTGGCCGTCGTCGGCTCGGCAGATCTGCATCATCAAACCGAAAAGCGTCAGCAGAAGAAGCGACTGCATTAGGCAGGGTGGCTTCCAGCTTTGCCGCTGCTGCGGGAACGAGCTTGGCGGGACCGGGAATCGAGCGGCCAATAACAGCATGTTTACGATTTGCCTGTCGCGGTGCGTGTGGAATCAGCCAGCGGTAAGTCGAAGCGAAATTCGCTGCCGACACCCAGGGTGCTATCCACTTGCAAGCGGCCGCCATGCAACTGGGCGATCTTGCCAACTACGATTAGCCCGAAGCCGCCGCCGTCGGCGCGGGCACGGCGGGCCAGCGGTGAGTCCCAATCGCACAAAGTCGGCAGATATTCCGGCGCGATGCCGATGCCGGTATCGCGGACGGCCACCGTTATCCGGCCGCGCGCCGGCCAGGCGTCCAGCCGCACTCGGCCGCCGGGTGGGGTGTGGCGTAAGGCGTTGTCGATCAGATTGGTCAGCAGGCGCTCGATCAGGCCAATGTCGGCGCTGACGAGAGGTAAGTCCGGGCGCAGTTCGGCTTGCAAGCTGACACCGCGCTGCTCGGCTTGCAGCCGGTATTTTTGGGCGACGTCCTGCAGCAATTCGGCGAGATTGAAGGGCTCGGGACTCAGGCTGGCGTCGTCGCATTCCAGCTTGGCCAGTTCGAACAGTTCCTGCGCCAGCCGGCTGACTTTTTCGGTCTGGCGCAGCGCGGTGTCCAGAAAATGCTGCTGTTCGGTGGCCGGCAAGGTATCGGCCTTGCGCTGCATGGTTTCGAGAAAAGCGCGTAACGCAGCCAACGGCGTGCGTAAATCGTGCGACATCGAAGCCACCAACTCGCGGCGTTCCTGGTCTTTTTGGCGCAGTTCGCCCAGTTGGCCGGCCAGTTGGGCGGCGCGAACGAAGGTATCGGCCAGTCTGCCCAATTCGTCGTTGCGGCCGGTCAGCGGCGAGGCAGCGAAATCGCCGTTGACCGCTCGTTCGCCGGCACCGGCCAAGGCCCGTAGCGGCCGCGACAGATTGCGGGCGATGACCACGCTGCCAGCCAGCGTCGTCAACAGGCCGAGCAGCAACACCCCGGCCGCCAGTAACAGCATATGGCGGTAGCCGGCGAAGGCATCGGTGAACTTGATTTGCAGCAATGCGGCGACGCCTTGATCGCCGCCGGCCGCCGGCAACGTCAGTATGCGGCCGAGGTAGCGGCCTTGCGCGGTATCGACCGTGGCCGCCAGCGCCCGGTTGGTCGAGCTGTGCAGCAAGGCCAGGGCCGCGTCCGGTGCCGACGCGGCCAGCAGGCGGCCGCCGTCGGCACTGAGTTCGGCCAAACCGATGTGCAGCGGCAATAGCGAGTTTTGCCGAAATCGGGCGATACGCTGCTCGTCGACAGCCTGCGCCACCGCCACCCAGCCCACCGGCAGCGGCGCCGACACCGGCACCAGCGCCCATTCCTGCAAGCGGCCGTCCAACACGCCGAACCAGACCAGTGAGCGGGTGGCGTCGGTGTTTGCCAAGGCTTGCGCATACGGAAACGGCTGGCCTTGCCACTGGCCGGCGCTATCGGCGAGCACCTGAAATTGTGGATCGATAAACAAGCCGCGTTGGGCGTGGATGCGCAGCAGCAGGTTTTCCAAGGCCGAGGCGATGGTGGCCGGGTCGCCGCCGGTGACGGTGCTGCGAAACCCAAAATCGGCGACCAGCAAGCCGGCCTCGCCGGCGACTCGTTCGGCGCGTTCGACCAGCAGTTGCCGGAAGGCTTGCTCGGCGTAGCGCAAGTCCTGGTCGAGTTGGTGCAACAGGTTGTCTCGCACCGCCACGTAAATGCACGCCACCGTCAGCGCCTGCACCGCGACGAACAGCGCCGCGAACAATAGAGCGATGCGGCTTTGGAAGCTCAGCGTCATGCGTCGGCGGTGTCCGCTTCGGCAAACTTGTAACCAACGCCCCACACCGTCAGTATTCGCGCCGGTTTGGCCGGATCGGCTTCGATTTTGGCGCGTAAGCGATTGATGTGGGAGTTGACGGTATGTTCGTAGCCGTCGTGGTTGTAGCCCCAGACCTGGTTCAACAGTTCCAGCCGGGTGAACATACGGCCCGGATGGCGAGCGAAGAAATGCAGCAAGTCGAATTCGCGGGCGGTCAGCGCCAGCGTTTGGCCGTCCAAAACCACCGTGCGGCTTTGCACATCGATCCGCAAACCGTGAGCGACCAGAACGGCATCTGCTTGAATGGCGATGGGTTCACTCAACGCCGCCACCCGCCGCAACAGCGCCCGTACTCTAGCGACCACCTCGGCCAATGCAAACGGTTTGACGATGTAGTCGTCGGCGCCCATTTCCAAACCCACCACCCGTTGCACGTCGCTGGATTTGGAACTGACGATGATGATGGGGGTATAAACCGGCCCAGCCCGCACCCGCCGGCAAATTTCCAAGCCGTCCACACCGGGCAGCATGACGTCCAGCAGCAACAAGTCGTAACGATTGCCGGCAATCGCGGCCAGCGCGGCCTCGCCGTCGGCCGCCCAATCCACACTGTAGCCTTCCTCGCGCAAATTGGCGGCCAGCAGGCCGGCAATGTCGGGATCGTCTTCGACCAGGAGCAGGTGTTTCGTAGGCGGCATGGTTGGCGGTTTTAGACAAAATAAAGCTGATTATCGGCCAAGCGGAGCCGTAAATCTAATCACGAAATTATCACGGCGGCATCAGTTCTCGACAAATTCGCCGAATTTGCCAACCAAACGTTAAGAAATGGGAACGAGCCCGAGCGGCCGCATGCACTGGGCAAGCACATGACGAATGCGCGGGTAAACCAAATGCCGTCTCGCACTTGGCTTATCGATCCGCGGCGTTTGGGAGTGTCATGCTTCTCGCCAGTTCGACGAGCTTGCAAACCGTTCGCCAATTGCGGCCGATCATCGCCACACCAAGGCGCTTTTCGGCCTGGGCCGCCAGTTTCGAGCGGCCGATTCCTTCCGGTGCATGCAGGTAGAAAACTAGATCGATCAGACTAAACCGTTCGCTGTCTTTCTAGATGGCAGCCAGCGCGGCCAGGTCGGGGTTGGCCGGTGCGGACAGCAAAAAATTCAGGTGCAATGTATCGGGCTGGGTTTCCGCGTCGGGAAAGGGATAGGTCCGCACGGCCTGTTCCAGTTCCGCTAGTTCCAGCAATACTAACTGCGGCTCGATCTGTTAGCGTTGTTTTATTGCACGCAGATTCGAATTACTAAAAATGCTCAGCTAGTTTATCGTTTGATCGGCACTATAGCTTCTGTTAGCATCCCATCATGATTAACGTCCTCCCAACCCTGCTGGCTATTATTACCACCATTTCAACAATGGTGGGTTAGCACGTTTACTTTCTACTGCAACCCGCCCTGAGGCGGGTTCAATATTGCCTGTCTCTTGGTGCCTTAACCTACCAAGGAGATCGATATGGCTTACCATCCACTTAAACAAATTATCGAAGCTGCTGACAAAGCAATCACTGAAGAGGACTTCGTTACCTTGATGGCTTTCTACGCAGACAATGCAACGCTCGTCATCAAGCCAGGCTTGATTGCTACAGGCAAGGAACAAATCCATAAGGCGTTCCTCGCGATCACCGAATATTTCAACCATAGTCTTGTGGTCAAACAAGGCGCGATGCATGTCATTCAGAGCGGAAATACGGCTCTAGTGATCATGGAAACCGTTCTGGAAACGGCGGATGCTGCCGGTGTAGCGAATTGCATGTCAAGGCGCGCCACCTATGTCTTTCGGGAAGACCCTGTCGGCAAGTGGCTTTGTGTTATCGATAATTCGTATGGCACTGACTTACTGGGAGCCATATAAAATGCCAAAGCTACTGCCAACATTGCATCTGCTCTGCGGAAAAATCGCCTCTGGCAAATCGACATTGGCAAAGGAACTGGCCAAGACGCCGGACACGGTGATCCTCAGCGAGGACACTTGGCTTGTACATCTATATCCAGACGACATCAAGACTGTGGCGGACTATGTTCGATGTGCTTCGAATTTGCGTGACGCGATCGGTCCACACGTGACCGATTTGCTTCGAATAGGTGTGTCCGTGGTATTGGATTTTCCAGCCAACACCGTCGCAAACCGAAAATGGATGAGATCTCTTATCGACAGAGCCGAATCAAGGCATGTGTTGCATTTTCTTGATGTATCGGACGACAAATGCTTGACACGTTTACGTGCGAGAAACGCGTCTGGCACTCACGCTTTTGTAGTGGCTGATACCGAATTTGACCTAATCACAAGTTTCTTCGTCGCCCCTCAGCAGGAAGAGGGGTTCAACATTATTCGATATTAGGTGTTCTGAATCAGTCTAAATGACGTATCACTGTCGTGTCCGTTTTGCTTTTGCGTTTTTTACGTTGGGCTCTACGCGCGGCGTCGTACGAGCGCCGCGCCCACAGAACGGCCTGCTCCCGGTCTTCCATAAACTCGGCCGGCGCTTGGTAATATGACATTTTCGTCATTTTGCCTTCCCGCTGATATTCGAATGGCGCAAGCCCCTGTTCCTCGAAAAATTTGGCATTCTCGGCATCCGCCTTGAGATACAGAGTATCGTCCGCCACCAGCGCGAACATCAAGCCATCGTGGTAGACACCATAGCCCCCAAACATCTTACGGATCTGAATGGTGCCGAACAGTTCGAACATTTCGGGCAGATAGGCGATAAATTCACTCATCGGCATACCTTATTGCTGGATGATGGCAAGCTTGAGAACACTCATTAAACCCTAACTGGCAACTGTTAATCCTAAAGGTTTTGCTCATTTCTTCCGCAATAAATACCCGGAATAAGCCACAAATTCTTGACCATTAATCGTCTCCAGCCGCACGGTTTCCTGCATGCCCCGCCCCAGCCCAAGAATGACGGCGGCGTTTTCCGATACCGGTGCAATCGGGAGGGTCAGATTATTCAGGTCGAATGTGGGAATGGAATACTCCAGCATCAAAAAACCGTCCCGCTCGCGTAGCGCGCATTTTTCCGGAACCATCGCCTCGCCTTCGGCAAGATTCACAATCTCGTATTCACCCAGACGGCTACGCATGGCGGCGGGAATCGGTACGGGTTGGATTTTCTCGCCCAATACAAAGGTTTGGCCGTGCCAATGGGCCAACGCCAGATCATGGCCGTCGACATGCCGTATCGACAAGCCAACCTCGGCCAGCTGCTTTGGTTGTATTGGAATCAAGCCCAGCAGTTTGTAGCGAATGCCGAATTTGCCATCGTCCCTGCCGACCAAATCCATACTGCTGCCGTTCAGTTCGGTGACCAAGGTGTCGCCATCGGCTGTTAACTTGATGTAGCCTAACGCGGTTGCATACTGCCCTGCCCCCAATTGTTGCTCTTGCGCGGTTAAGCCGCGTGTTTCGATTTCAGGCGTTTCGGCGTCCTCCAGCAGCGGCTGGCCGGTTTTTATCGCAACCGCCAGTTTTAGTGCCTTATCGGTGACTTTGTCGATCGAGTCGCCGGTGGGCGGGGAATTCGCCAGCACGACCACGCCTAGCTTGTGTTCCGGCAGCACCGTCAGCAGGCTACGGTGAAAAAGCGTTGCTCCGCCGTGTGCGGCCACATCGCCGATACCGGGCTTGCTGGTCAAGAACCAGCCCAAACCGATTTTATTGCCCACATCCAGCGCCACATCCTGGTTTTGCTGGCGCAGCATTTCATTTAGGGTTTCCGGCTTCAATAGTTGCCGGCCATTGGCTTTGCCGTCCGCCAAGACCATGGCGATAAAACGGCTTAGATCCAAAACATCGGCATTCAAGCCGCCGGCCGGCATATCGCGCAGTGCCACTTCGGCCTTTTCCTGATCACTCTTATAGGCTTTGGAAGTCAGTTCTCCCGATATGCCCGGCGCAAATGCCGCATTGGTCATACCAAGCGGTTTTAACAGCTGCCGGTCGGCATAACGGCTGAAATCCTCGCCGGTCAGCCGTTCCAACATCGTCCCTAATAAAGTGATGCCCAGATTCGAATAGGCCCAGATGCGATTGGGCGGATAGGCGGCGTATTCGTCTTTCAGCGTGTCGACCAGCTGACTGAACGGCGCCGGGTTGTTAGTCCACATGCCATTGCCTCTATCACCCGGCAAACCGGAATGATGGGTCATGATGTTGCGCGGCGTTATCGGTCCGGCATCCTGGAAGCGACTTTTGATGGCAAAATTCGGCAGATAGGTTTGTAGCGGCTGATCAATATCCAGCTTGCCCTGCTCCGCCAGTTGCATGACCAGCGTATCGGTGAAGAGCTTGGAGATGGAGCCGGTTCGATAAACCGTTTCCGGTGTGGCGACAATCCGGTTGTCTTGATCGGCATAACCAAAACCTTGCGCCCAAACGACCTGCTGATCGTCGACCACGGCAATACTCAAACCTTCCACGTCCTGTTCGGACATTTCCTGTTCAATCAACCATGTTAGATGAGTCTTGAGGTAGCTGTAATCGCCGCGTGCTACGTTATTCGATTTTAGCGGCGGCGAACCGGCGCAAGCGCTGAGCAAAAGCAATATCGCGCTTAAACAAGTCAAATAGGTTTTCATCTGATCCTTGAAGGGGTGGTCATCAATTAGTCGGCCAGCAAGATTACAAGCCGTGTGTTTGCTGCTTTGAGGCTGTTACCGGAGCTGATTTTAGTGGGTGGATGGTATTAGGCGAGCCGATTGCAGTCAAACGTTTTGACAGAGCTGCCTTGAGCCTACGCGAAGGCAGACTCTTGCATTGGAAGTAGTTGCGCGTTGAATGATAATTGCGGCGTTCATTTTTTGTGTAACGGTTTGAGTCAGTGATTTGCCATGTTTGCAAACTCTGCCCAGCAGTGGATTCGGAATGATCATGGCCCACCCCCCACCGGAAACGCCGTCTTATCCACGACCCGCCGTAACAAGAAGCTACGGTCGCGCCGGGAATGCCGGCAACCACCGCCTCGAATGTGTTGAAACGTTCCGACGTGTGTTGGTCTATCGGAATGTGGCTCAAGGCCATCAGTGTCAGACCCAAGGCTTTGGCATCCAACAAGGCCCGATAGCCGACGCTCAGGCGCCCTCCTCCACCGCTCGCACCCGCCGCAGGCAGGGTGATGCCGACAGGCCTATGCGGTCGGCCAGTTCCTGTTTGCTGATGAGGCCGTCGGCTTGCAGTCTGACCGCGTCGCCCGGCGCACTGTTTAGCGGCGTCAATCGCTTATCGGTCGACTAAAAACAGCCCCCCGTCACTACGGTTTTCGGTTAGCGACAGACAATATCAACGACTTTGCTCATCTCTGCAATTTCATTGGGGGCTGTTGCCATTTTGTCATAATCCCTTTGAAAATCGATTGGCGAGCCATATTGATTGAGTTTTCAATCAAACGATAGCTAGCGAATGCCACGCCAACTGCTTACAGATACCCACTGGGAAAAGCTAAAAACGATTATGTTGAGTTTCAGCATTTACGACAAACCCGGTCTTCGGCAAACGGTCGAAGGGATTTTTTATCGCTTGCGTGTT
>Ga0160182_113795_pt1 | contig 53551 bp, 39 predicted proteins | sample met14sa_FD_108561 | JGI IMG/M metagenome (GOLD analysis project Ga0160182, IMG submission 108561) | Synthetic bacterial communities of pure cultures from sediment of Lake Washington, USA, under high oxygen condition - MT... | ecosystem: Engineered > Modeled > Simulated communities (microbial... >... | reverse complement strand
GCACATCGGGGCAATCAAGCGATGATTAGTAACCCGGCCACTAACTACCGTTCGCCTTAGTGCCCTTGCGGGCACAGAACCTGCGGAATGCAAACCAGCCGGGGCTTCAACGAGCTCAGCCTTTATGCCCCTGAGGATACGAAAGGGATAACGGTGTGCAATATAGGACCGGGAAATCCTTTCCTGGGATGATGACGAGCGGTCACCCCTTAAATGTCGCCGCTACCGCGAAAGCAGCCTCTCCGAGGCTGCGGACGACGTGGCTGATGGCATAAATAGTTTCGGAGGCCTTAACCAGCGACAGTCCGTTTACGCTGCAACTCCGCCAGAGTCGTTTCCAGCGCATTGGCCAAACCTTCGGCCAGTACCATCGCTTCTTCGGCCTGATCCTTGGCGGCCACCTCGGCTTGCTGCGCCAAGTTCTGTATTTGCTGAATCTCGAAAATACCGGCAAAACCTTTCAAATTATGCGCCACAAATTTAATGGCGGCATAGTCGCGCTGCTCAGCGGCCAACCTTAGTTTATCGACGTTAGCCTGCTGCGCGCCGTCCAAGGCGTTGTCGATCAACTTGTCTATAAAGGCCTGACGACCGTCAAAACGCTGCTGTAAGGCCTCCCAATCGATCAAGCCTTCAGTCGCTACCGCCACCATAGCCTCATTTGCCGCATCCGAAATTTCAATTACCGCGGCAGCACCAGCTTTTCCGCTTGCGTCGTCAGACACTTTGCTGATGGGCACATGCTGCCGCAACGCACCGACCAGGGCGTTGGCATCAATGGGTTTGGTAACGCGATCCCGCATGCCCGTTTCCAGGCAGCGCTGCCGCTCTTCGGGCATGGCGTGAGCGGTCAAACCGATGATTGGCAAATCCGGCGCGATTTCCAGAATACGCCGCGCAGCCTGATAACCATCCATGACCGGCATCTGAATGTCCATCAGCACCGCATCGAAACCGGCATAGCCGGCTTCCTCCAAGCGATCCAGCGCCTGTTGGCCGTTTTCCGCAAAAGTCACCTGCGCGCCTTCGTGGCTCAACAAATCCTCCAATACCAAGCGATTTAAAGCTACGTCTTCCGCAGCCAATATTCTCAAACCGCGCAAACGTCCGCCTTTGTCCTGATGATAATCCGCTGAATGCTCGACACCGGCATCCGTCGCCGGTAGCGGCACAGTCAAAGTGAATTTGCTACCTGTCCCCAACGTACTTTTGACGACAATATCGCCGCCCATCAAGTTGGCCAGATCCCGGCTAATTGCCAAACCTAAGCCGCTGCCGCCGAATTTACGGGTGGTAGAGTTATCCGCTTGCTGAAAAGCGGTAAACAGACGACCAATCTGCTCGGCGGTCATGCCGATACCGCTGTCCGTGACACTGATGTCCGTCATATCGTTGTACCGATAAATTTCCAGACTGACATAGCCATGATCAGTAAACTTCACAGCATTTGACAATAAATTCACCAAAATCTGTCTTAAGCGCAAGGGGTCGCCAATCACCCATTCCGGCAAATCTTGGGGGCGATGCACTATTAAATCGAGTTGCTTTTCCTTGGCACGCATATCCACCAGACTGATGGCATCTTGTATCAACGCATCCAGACGAAACGGATGCTCGTCTAAGGTCATCTTGCCGGCCTCAATTTTGGAAAAATCCAAGATGTCGTTGACCACACTGAGTAAATGCATGCCGGCATCGTAAATACGGGCGCTGTTTTCCTGCATATTCCGCCCGGCATTATCGCGTAGGTTCATTTTGGCCAGGCCGATAATGGCATTTAATGGTGTACGAATTTCATGACTCATATTGGCCAGAAACTCGCTTTTCATATGCACCAAATGCTCCGCCTCCAAACGCGCAGCTTCGTGCGCCTGCTCTACTGCCTTGCGATGGCTGATGTCACGCATAACCCCAATGTAAGTGCTACCAAAATCATCCATCAATTCGTTGACGCTCAACTCTATCGGCACCAGCAGCCCATCCTTACGCTTGCCTTCCACTTCGATTCGCCGGCCGATCATCACCCGTTCCTTAGTATTGTCCAGATGCCGGCGCAAATAACCGTCATGCTCGGAATAGTAAGGCTCCGGCATCAACATCTTCACATTTTGCCCCAATAACTCGTCTTCCTCATAGCCAAACAAATCGCTAATGGCGTCGTTAACCAGCAGCATGATGCCTTTGTTATCAATCAACACCACGGCATCGGACATGGTCCGCAGTACCGCCCTAGTCCTGGCTTCGCTGGTCATCAGTGCCGCTTTGGCACGTTTTTTTTCGCTGATGTCGCGCACCGTGGCTTGCAGCAAAATTTCGTTGTCGATCTCCACCCGGCTGAGTTGCACTTCGGCGTAAAAGGTTTCGCCGGTTAAGCGTTGGTGCAACCATTCGAAGATCACCGAGCCTTCGGCGATGGCCTGCTCGAGCTTTTCATTGGCCAGCTCGGAGGATGATAGGCCGTTTGGTTGAAATTCCGGCGACAATGAGGCCGGGGTTTGCGCTAAAAACGCTTGTTCATCCCGGCAAGCAAACAGATTGAGTGCCGCTGGGTTAACCGAGATAAAGCCACGGCTGGCACTGAGGGTCATCAGCGCATCCCGCGAAGATTCGAACAGGGCCCGATGGCGCTGTTCGCTGGCTTGCAAAGTCTGTATCGCCTGTTTTTGCGCGGAAATGTCTCTGATAAAGGCGCTGAACTCGACAGCAGTTGCCAATTTGTTAGGGGTGATGGCCAATTCAATCGGAAATTCATGCCCGTCACGGTGCAGCGCCACCACTTCAATTCGCTGGTTCAAGACCGTTCCGCGCCCGGTATCCAAATAGCGCCGTATGCCTTGCTGATGAGCTTGTTGGTAACGCTCCGGAATAATCACATCATGCAACAAGCGGCCCAAGACTTCGGTGGCCGGCCAACCGAATATCTGTTCGGCCTGGCGATTCCAGCCATTGATAAAACCATCGGCGTCCATCTGCACCAAAGCATCCAACGCGGTGTCGACAATACTGCGGATGCGGATTTCGTCCTCGCGCCTCGCAGCCAATAGCGCCGCAAAACCATCGGCCATTTCGTTAAAACTCTCCGCAACCTGCCCGATTTCATCACGCAGGGTTAACGGCATTCTTTGCTGAAAATCGCCGCCGGCAAACGCTTTTGCCGTTTTCGCCAGCCTCTCCACGTATTGGCTCACCGCAAGATGGGCGCCAATCGCAAAATAAATGATCAGCATAAATATAAAGCCGGGGATGCCGATACTCAGCGCTAGCGTGGTTTTCGCCACGCCAATTCTGGCCTCGATCAGTTGTTCGGCTGCAGGGATAAAACTGTCGTAAATTTCCGCATACGCTGTATCCAGCGCTAAGGTAACGGTGGAATGAAAGTATTCCGGATTGATGGAGAATTTTTCCTGGACAATATCGGCAATGACATGCTGAGTAATTAGCCTGGCTGCGTTGACAATATTTTCCCTGGTGGTGGCGAGTATTGGGTGCAATTCCGGTTTATAGCGTTTAAAGTCATGAGTCGTTTCTTCAATGACCCTGATGCCGGATTCGATTCTGTCCTTAATCAGGTAAATTTCGATTTTTTCCTGAGCGCTAATCTGCTTTTTGGCCAGTATCCCAATGCCATACGCACGCAATTGCGCAACGCCTTCCAGGGCCTTTGGCATTTGCTCGGTTACCAGCATGATCAGATGGTAGGAATCCAGATTCGAGTCGGTGAACAACAAAGATTCCTCGCCAATCAGTTCTTCTAAATCCAATAACTTCTCGACCAAACGGCTGTGTAAGCGGTAGCTTTCTTCAATGCTTTGGTTGGCGGCGTTTTGCCGGAGTTGCTCCCAATCGTTTTTTATATCCGCGTATGCCGCAGCGGTCAACGAATCCGCCGCCAGCGTTGGCCCCAAAGCCGATAAGGCCGCAGCGACTTTGGCTTCCGATACGTCAAGTTTATCGCGCAAACTCTCTATGCCGCCGAGCACCGCCACGGTGATGCCGCGATGCTGCTGCACAGATTGCATGGTCTGCGTAATATGCTTGATTTGCAACAGTCCCTGCAGTTCGCGCTCTGAATCCAATATCACCCGGTTCAGACTTTGATAAAGAGCGTAAAACACCACGGCAACCGCCAGCAACGACAGAAAACCTATCACCACAAACTTCTTGCTGAAACTCAATCGATTCATCAGCGCCACGGCGGGCGAAAACAACGCTTGCATAGGCAATCCTCGGTGCGATTATTAGATCGGTAGGGATTCAGGCGGGTACTTATCGGCGAGTTTGGGCCGATTGCAGCAAGGCTTTTTGCTTTTCGACAATTTGGTTCAAACGCAAGGCTAGCCTGTTGTCGTTCTCGAACAGGTTGTCCATCTGCGAAGTGAGTTCGTCCACATAACCGTGCAGCAAAAACTCCTGGCTATCAGTCAACCCCAGATGAATAAAGGCGCTTTCCATGTTCATTTTGTGCTGTTCGGCCAAATTCACCATCTGCGAGTGATTACTTTGTTGATTGGCCTCGATCTCGATCAATAAATCGGTCAACTCTCTCACGCCTTCCAGGCGGGCATTCGCTTCCTGTAGACGTTGTTGTTCGCTGATCATGGCTTCGATACGGGCACCGGCACCTTCGGCAAGTATCGCCAGATGATCGCGCAAGCGGCCGATCGCATCCGGATCGTCGGTATCCAGACCGGTCACCAAGAGCGTCACGTGCGGAAAATTAAACACCAAGCGATCACCGGCCTGATAAATCCGGCCCAACTTAGCCACGTAGGTAAGGATGGAGGCTTCGAGCGGCGTACAGATTGTTTCCGGACTAAAGTCGTATTCGTTGGCGGTATCGGTCAATTTCACCAAACCGTTTAGATCGTATTGCTGCAAAGTCTCGATTAACAAACTACCCAATTGCTGAAACGACACGCATTGAAACGATGAGCGTAAGAACTGCAATACCGTGCCGGTTTCGCCCAAACTGGACATAGCGGTAAATGCGGTTTTTTGTGCGTAAGACAGTTGCGATTGCAGTTGCCGTTTTTGCTGCTCGGCTTCGATGGCCAAATCGACCTTGCGCAGAAGCACGTCTTTTTTGGCGTTTTTCGGAATAAAATCGTTACCGCCGGCATCGAACGCGGTCAGCAAAATCTCCAGATCGTCGTGGGCAGACACAAACATGACCTGCACATCGTCATTGCCGTCAGCGCGAATCTGCCGACATACCTCGATACCGCTGAGGCCCGGCATTTCAATATCCAACAAAATCAGATTGGGGGCCAAATCCATGGCGGCCAAACATTCCTCGCCATTGGCAAACTCGTGGAGTTGATAGCCATGCCCCTGCAATTGGTCGGTTATGACCAAACGCAACAGTGCATCGTCATCCACTACAAAAATACAGAACGGTTTTTCGGGCATGATATTTCCTGGGTTGCTGGATTTGCGGGTGAGGCGATAGCGTGTGCCAAATAAGCATAGCGGTCCGAGCCAAAATTGCCCGACCGCTTAGTTAAACCATCTTAACAGCCGCAGCGAACATTCATGCCGGCGGCCGGGCAGAACTGTGACGGCCGCATCGGTTGTGAGAATAAGCTTGTGATAAGGCGCCAAAAATACCTGATCACCAGCGGGATTAGCGTATACAAGCGCGAATCAGGCGCCGTGCGCATTGGCAATAGCCAACGCCGCCCAATCGAAGGCTGGGCCTATATCCCATTTATCGCTGCGAAAATTCACATGACTGGCGATACCGGAATAGCTCTGAAAAAAATCCAGATCGCGTTCAAATTGCTTGGCTTTGGGAGGCAAGGTTTTCGGTATGGAAAATCGCCCGCATAAATCGTTCAGCAACAAGCGAATCGCTTCTACCTGCTGCGCTGGAAAGGTAGCGAAATACTGCTCGCCCCGATAGCTGGTTTGCATATATTTATCGGTTTGGGCTTTGTCACAGTATTTAGTACCGAATAACTGGGTTTGGCCCCGACGCGGCGGCCACCAATTCAAGACCTCCGGATTATCCGCCGCCGGTCGCAATGGTCCGACATTGGCAATTTCTATCGCTATTGAGCGTTGATCCAGTCGGCCGCTAAATCCCGTCACCCCCAGATGATAAGCCCACTGCGTCGGATCGAACACTTCATAGACCGTGCCGTCGACATCGACCAGATAGGCTGCGGCAATATGTTGCGTATCGCCGATCCAGGTATCGAACGCCGACTTGGCTGACGAACCCGCCGTGAAGTGCAAAACAATCAGATCTTTTTTTGGCCTCTCGGTAAAAAACTGCCCAGCCGGCAAACGGAATCGGGAGCGATTGATCTGCAAACCGGCAACCGCAGCGGCAGCTTGGTCACGGAGCAGCATAGTATCGGTACTCGCCTCGTCTTCGTTCGGCGTTAGCAATACCCGCGGATTGGGCCGATCTGTGGCCCCCGCCCAGAAAAAACAATTGTCTTTATCCTGATACCAATAGCCGTTGCCGGATACCACATCACCTGCCGTAAAGCTGACGACCTCGACTTTACTGCCGGCATCCAAGACGCGCAGCACCGGTGCACTGACAGATGCGCGACTGCGGAGATTTACTTTACTCAGCAAGCCGATTGGCTTGCCGGCCACCAAATCGGCTGCCGGATCGGGCAACGCAGTGGCAATCAGCTTGGCAATATCGACACGCGCACCGGGGCAGTTTACCGAGGCACGAATCGCGCTATGCGACAACACATGATCCGCATCGACGCTAATCCGCCAGCGGTCGGCAATTTCCCTGATTAATTTCGAGCATGCCGCTAATTGCATGGCCGTAGGCGGGCCAAGCACCGACACTTCTAAGGCAACACCAATCGAGAAAAAATTGGGATTGGTGTTGGGCCGCTGCTTGATAAATTCGGCAGCCGGATTGACCACCAAACCGGCATGAAATGCCGTGTCGGCTTCCTGGACGTATTGATGAATCTCTCCATTGTTGCCGATGGCGTAATGCACAGACTGCAACGTGCCCGGCTTGTTGTAGCACATAGCGGCATTCGTCAAGCTGCCATCAGTCGTATGCAAAACTATAATTTCCGGTTTGAAGCCTGCCGGGCGGCCGGTCCGAAAATTACCCGGCGCGCAGCCTATCCATTGCTTTTCCATACGGCCTCCTCAGCCCTGCGCCTTCAGATCGCCACGTTCGCCGTGTAACGGATTGGATGCCGGCAAAGTGCCGGGGGTTTGAGGTTCGCCGCCCGCAGTCTGCGTGGTTTGGCGGATTGCTTTCTGCTCATCATCCTTGCGGGCAAGGCCGGAGCGCAATTGCACCAGCTTACTCAATGCGTTATACCAAAACGGCCCGCCCAGACTCAGTAGAAAAATCGACAAAATCAAACCGGGAATACTCACCAGCTTCCAATGCTTACACCAAGCATCCCGGTCAACCGGCAAACTGATCAAGCCCTGTTGAGCTAGAAAATTCAGATAATACTTTTGCTTTTCCTGATCGATGCCTTCTTTGGCTGTAACAGTCTCGTCAGCCGAGGTCTCGGTATCCTGCTCTCCGCTAGCTTTGGCAGCGGCTGGTTCAACTGCATCCTTTAGTTGCGGATCTTCGGTTAGCGAAGGGGCCAATGCCACAAAAGTCGCGCGCATTTGCTCGTCCATAGACAGCCGATTGATCAAATACACGGTGTCCAACTGCAACGCAATCGCTACCAGGGCGGCGCTGATCACGCTGACTACGCGGGTGGTGGCGGTAAATCTGACGCTGACCCGGTCAAGCAAATGGTCGAAATTCAAACAAATTTTCGCCAGAAAATCGCTGGATGCTTCTTGTAGCAAGGCATTAGCCTCACGCACGTCGTGCGCCAGTTCCGGGTTGGATTTTTCAAATTCCAGCGCTAGCATCCGCGCGTTTTTCAAGGTAGAGGCCGGATCTTCGATACCATTGTCGTGCAGCACGGATTTCAACTTGTCCAGCAGATCGATTTGTCCGGCGACGATTTTCTCCAACTGCTGAAACTGTTGTTTTTTGGTTTCGGCCTTTTCTTTTTTGATCTTGGCAAGCAAAGCTTCAATATCCAGGCGCTTAAAAAACAGCGGATATTCCAGGAGTTTGCTCTCCAGGGCCTCCGTGGCTTGGCCAACATTGATGGCTTTATTGGCTAGCCTGACTTTGATCTGTTCAAATTCCGTTTTGATCGACACATCGTAGCCAGCCGCTAAATCCAGCAAAATCTTGATAAATTCTTCGCGATGGATCACTTCGCCGAACTGAAAAAATTGCAACCACGCCGGCAGTCGGCAGCGACAGCGGCCGCCGATAGTCCGTTGCGTCAGGGTTAAGGCGGCGATGGCCTCGGCCTCGGTTCTGGAAAACCTTGCATCCAGCAACTCCAGCAAGTCGGCCAAACCAGTGCGTAGATTGCGGCCGCGGCTGGCCAGTAAATTAAGTATTCCTTGGCTAATCAACGTCACCGCCATGCTGACGATCAACATCACCACCGACAAACCCAGTAACACGTCGAGTGACTTCAACATTATTCTTCTCCTTTGGAAGGCCGTTGCGGCCGAATGAATCTAACATTCCCGCAAAGGCGGCGTCCAGGATTTTGGTTTTTAGCGCTTCCCGCCGCGACACAAACTCAAATGCCAGTCTAAACAGCCAAACGCTCCATCAAATAACACAAACAGTCCTGGCGGATGACTCGTTCGTCCAGCGTTAGCATGGACGGCATTGTTTGCCGCGTGACTTGCACTTGGCCATCCGTAACAGTCAGGAATTGCTCCGTAACCGGCTTACCGTCGTTGTCTTTGGCAATCAAGGGCATCCTGGCGCAGTCGGTTGTGCCCAACACCTTACCGGCCGGAATCTCCGTGAAATTCAGACTTTCCAATTCCGGATCAAGAAGCAGATCGGCCGTGGCATCGCTAAAGCTATAACTGACATCTTCAGCAACAGTCACTTGCGCGACGGTGTGATAAATATCCACATCCTGCTTCGCAATCGGCTGGGCCGGAAATTCATGCAAGTGCAAGCAACTGTCCAGAAATTGAAAAGCATGTTCGGTACCGTGCGGCTGGCCGGGACGGCCGCATTCCAAAGTCACCGCCGGGCAAAACTCGGCAAAGGCGCTGGACTGCGTGCCCTTGGGATGGGTGAAATACACCAGCAAGCGGCCAAACAGCGCGCCGAGATGCAGAAAATCCTTACCCAATTTATTGATGCAGGCGTAATGCGGATTCAAGCCGGTATTGTTATGTACATCCACGCTGGCAAACACCTTGCGTTCGCGCATGATCTGGCAAATCTGCGCTGCCCAAACCGCTTCCGGCGACTCTGGTAAGGCTGTGCCGGGCCAGATGCGGTTGAAATCCGGCTGGCCATCCAGCCGTCTTAAATTGAAACGCGCCGCCTGGGTATTACCGAAAAACAAGGTCAATCCGCGCGGCAAGCTTTGGCCGTGATATTTTTGCAGCAGCTTTTGTACGGCCAGAAAACCGGTGGATTCGTTGCCGTGCAACAGCACCGAGACGAATAACGTTTCCGGGCGTTTGCCGGGGAGGTGGAAAAGCGTGGGCTCGGTGATTAGGGTGTGTAGGTTATTAACCGAAATATCCAGCAAACCGTTTGGCAGGCTGTCGAATTGTTTGGGGATGCAATTGGCGCGTGAAATCTGTGGCATAACGAATTTAACTGATTTGCTTGGAGCGATTCTATCGTTATTTTCAGGCTGACATAAATGAAACCGGGAAAACCACCTACACTTACCCGGCCACAGCATTATTAACCCGGCCCTATTTATCTCTGGTGCCCCGTTAAGGCTGAGCTCATCGAAGCCCGAGGTGGCTGACCCTTCGTTAAACTCAGTACCCTCAGGGCAAAGGCGAATGGCATTTCCGATCTACGCATCCGCTAAATTTCACTAAATTTACATCCCGAGGTCCTTATGGATAAAGACAATACAGACAAGACCACCTATGCGCCGTTCATTCTTCTGGACTCGGGAGAATACCGGTCTCTAATACTTTCCGACCAGGATATGGTTGAGAAATTGCATGTATTCGAAGAGCGGGCTGACGAAGGCTGGAATGGCAACGGTTACGACTGGAACTCAATTGCTCAAGTCATACTATTCGAACAACTGCCCGATTTACAAGATGAGCTCGATTTCGATCCGGAGGCGGGAATGTTTTCCGCACAAGGATCACGTTCCGCGCTGGAACGTCTCGGAAAAGCAATGTCATTGGCCTTTAACAACGAAGAGGTACTTCGAGATCTGCTGTCACGGGCTGAACTTGATTGATCGGTTGGCGTAGAACATTTGTTTATCATTCCCACGCTCCAGCGTGGGAATGTAGCCCGCACCGCTCCAGCGGTGCACATCGGGACGCTGGAGCGTCGTGCAACCCTGTTCCCACGCCGGAGCGTGGGAACAATGATGTTGTGCTTATTCATATCCCCCACCCGGCAACCGCTTCCTCGCTCCGCTGCCGCTGCAAATAAACCCGCGTCAGTTCCGCAAATTCGCCCGGATTTTCCTTGATAAACCGCCGCTGCCAGTGGCTGCCGGTCTGTTGATTGGCTAGGCGCTGGCGAATCACATCCAGATAATTCTCACAATCAGCAGTGCAGATGCCCAACGCCTGCAAGCCCTGAACGGCACGCGGCACTAGCTCCTGCTCGATCAGCACCGCCAACCGTAGTTTATGTTCACCAAACCAGACGACATGACTATCCAAACCGTGCCGCGCCGCTTGATAAAAATTATCCTTGGCCTGGGCGAAGGATAACTCCGCCCCGCCCGCTTGCCATTCGTCGGCCAGATTTTTCACCAGTCCATAATAAAAGGCGGCGTTGGCAATCATGTCCAGTACGGTCGGCCCGGCGGCCGGCGTACGGTGTTCGATACGGATATGCGGCGTACCGTCGGCATCGAAACCCACCAGCGGCCGGTTCCAACGCCAGATCGTGCCGTTATGCAGGCGTAAGTGTTGAAACGCTTCCGGCGCATCGTCGAAATACTCCGGCAGCAGAACCGGAAAATGCTGCTGGTTTTCTACAAAGCATTCCAGGATCGAATGCCGGGCAAAATCGGAGCCAAAACTGACCCGGTGCAAGGGCCCGTCGGCGGCCCCGGCATAGCCGCCGGTGGCAATGGCCTGTTCGAACAAGGGAATACGGGTTTCCGCCCAGAGATCCTTACCAAACAAAAACGGCGCGTTGGCAGCCAACGCCACCATCGCCGCCGAAGCGATGATAGCCGCGTTATACACATGATGAGCGATGCTAAGCGGGCATTGGATATGCAATTGAAACGAGGTGGTGGCGGCTTCCAGCATCACATCGTGATGCTCTATTTTCAGATGCTCATGCCCGCATATATCCAGCACAATCGGCCGGCCTCGGCAGCGCAAAATCTGTTGATTCAAGGCCCGATAACGATTCATGTCCGACATATTGCCCAGATGCAGATCGCTTTGCTGCAAGGTCGGCAAGGTGCCTATCGCCAATAAATGCAAATCCAGTTGCCGGGCGTGCTGTTCAGCTTGCTGCCAGGTGTTTTGCAAATCCTGATGCATGCGGCTGAAAACTTCGCCGGTCAACGCCAGCGGCGGCGTGTTCAGTTCGATATTGAATTTGGCCAATTCCGGACCGGCCATAGGGTGGGCAAAAGAGTGCAGATAGTCCTGATTCATCGGTGCCGGCCGCATGTAGTCGTCCAGCAGCCAAGCTTCGATTTCAAAACCAGCCACCGGCTCGGCTTCCGAACAGGCGCGGCTGTTAATCAGCCGGCCCAGCAGTTCGGTTTCTGCAGATAGGCGCTTGCGGAAACGCTGAAAGTCGGCATCTTGATAGATTGCGGCATGAATTTCTTGACCCATGACATTTGCGCTCTTAGTCCGGCGGAACAGCAGGGAATAGTAAGACCATTGCAGCTAAAGCACGAATTTAATCCATTTATGCGAATTACATATCTGCCGTTATCTGGCTGATTAAATATCGGTAACAGCAATCCTTAACCACCGCTCCAACACCTTACAAACATAGGTTTGTTCGTCGTCATTTAACTCTCTACCCTGCGGAATTTTATGCCATTTTTCCAGGCATCCCCGACAGCAGCAGGCGGTGGCGTGTTGCGCGACGAATACCGGATGGCCGCGAAACGGGGTTTGTTTGCCGTCATTGCGCGGCTCGGCGGCGGCCAGGCGCTTTTCGACAAAGTCCCTGGCGTGGCTCAATACCGTTTCCATGCCTTTGCTCTTTAGATAATCCCGGTCTTTGGCATTCAAACGAAACTGGCTGCGGAATCTGGATTTAGCCAAACCGGCAAATAGTTCGTCCAAATCCCGCACGGTTTTTCGCTATCTCAACACGCCAGCGGAGGGCGTGTAACTGTCCAATACATGGATGTAATTGGCACGCTCATACGCGCTAGGGTCTATGGCGTGCTGTTGACTGACGCTGCCTTTTAACTGGCTGATGGAATCGTATTCGTGTTCGATCAGCCATTGTTCCAGTTCCGCGCGGATTTCGCTGAGTTTGCCCACACCTTGCGCCAACAATACACTGCACAGATGCACCACGTCCGCGCCCGCCAGCAAGGCTTTGATCACATCCGCGCTGTGGTGAAAACCGCCGGTGACCGCCAAGGACAATTTCACGCGACCATATAGCAAGGCCGTCCAGCGGATACGCAACAAGGCTTCGGCTTGCGTGGACAATTGAAGTTTCGGCACCAATTCCAGCGTTTCCAAATCAATATCCGGTTGATAGAACCGGTTGAATATCGCAATACCATCGGCACCGGCAGCTTCCAGGCGTTGGGCAAAATGAATCGGCGAGCTGAATTGCGGACCGAGCTTTAGGGTCAGCGGCACACTCACCCGGCTTTTTAATTCCCGCAGAATATCCAGATAGCGGTTTTCGACCGTTTCGCTGCTTTCGTCGGCATTGGCCGCCAGGTGGTAGATATTCAACTCCAGGGCGTCGGCCCCGGCTTGCTGCAAGGCTTGGCCGTATTCGATCCAACCACCCTGGGAAATACCATTCAGGCTGGCGATCACCGGAATATGCAAACTGCTTTTCAAGCGTTGCAGATGTTCCAGATATTGTTCCTGGTAAGTCAAAATCTGCTCAGGCACCGGATGAAAGGAATCGGCCTCGCCATAGCCGATGCCTTGCCCGAAAAAAAACCGCTCCATCTGTTGCTGTTCGGCTTCGATTTTTTCTTCAAACAAGGAAGACATGACAATGGCCGCTGCGCCGGCATCTTCCAGCCGACGCGCACTGTCCAAGTCCTTGCTCAGCGGTGATGCCGACGGTACTAGAGGATGCGCCAGTTTCAGGCCCAAATAATTTGTTGTTAAATCAACCATGTTGGCTCTCCTGGGCAAGATCGGCTTTCAGTGCCGCTTTGGCAGCGGCGACGCTGGTGGCATCGCTCCATTCCAGCGCGGCCAGTTGTTGGTAGTAACGATAGCGGTTTTTCACGTCTTGTTGCGCCTGTTTCAAGAACGCCTCGGCGTGGTCGGGATGACTCTGCCAGAGCATGCTGAAGCGGGTTTCGCTCATCACAAACTCGCGTAGAGGCACCGACGGTTCCGCGGAATCCAGTTGCATCGGATTCTTACCTTGCTGGATGCGGCCGGGATTGAATCTGAACAAGGGCCAGTGTCCGCTTTTCACTGCCAGGTTTTGTTGGCGATGATTGTTGGACAAATCAACGCCGTGCGCGATACAAGGCGCATAAGCGATGATGATGGACGGCCCATCGTGAGCTTCCGCTTCCAGGAAGGCGTTCAGGGTTTGCGTGTCCTTGCCGGCATAAGCCACATGGGCGACGTAAACGTTGCCGTAATCCATCGCCAGCAGCGCCAAGTCTTTTTTCGCGGTGGCCTTGCCGCCTGCCGCGAACTTGGCCACCGCGCCCAGCGGCGTGGATTTGGAGGTCTGGCCCCCGGTGTTGGAATACACTTCGGTATCCAAAACCAGGATATTGACGTTGCGACCGCTGGCCAACACATGATCCAGACCGCCGTAGCCAATATCATAGGCCCAGCCGTCGCCACCGATGATCCAGACGCTTTTCTTGCACAGATAATCCGCCAGCGGCAACAAGGCTTGCGCGGCAAGTTGCTTTAGCGAGGGTAAATGCTGTTTCAATTCCGCGACACGTTGGCGTTGTTCGTAAAGGCCGGCTTCATCGGATTGGTCGGCTTGTAAAATGGCATCAACCAGTTCGCCACCCAAAGTTTCTCGTAACGACACTAGCAATTCGGCCGCATGTTCGGCTTGCTTATCTATAGCCACTCGCATGCCTAAACCGAACTCGGCATTGTCTTCGAACAATGAATTGTTCCAGGCCGGCCCCCTGCCCTCGGAGTTTTTAGTCCAAGGCGTGGTCGGCAGATTGCCGCCGTAAATGGACGAACAGCCGGTAGCATTGGCTACCACCATGCGGTCGCCGAAGAGCTGAGAGGCCAATTTCACGTACGGGGTTTCGCCGCAACCGACACAAGCGCCAGAGAATTCGAATAAAGGCTGCAACACCATAGAACCCTTGATGGTATTGGTTTTCAGCAGCCTACGGTCGTATTCCGGCAAGGACAAGAAATAATCCCAATTTTGGCTTTCCGGCTCGCGTAGCGGCGCTTGCGGGCGCATGTTCAAGGCCTTGCGGCTGGCGTTGGATTTATCGCGAATCGGGCAAATATCCACACAAAGCCCACAACCGGTGCAATCTTCCGGCGCCACCTGATAACTAATGGATAAACCGGCCGGAAAATCTTTACCCAACATCGCCGCGTGTTTGAAAGTCTCCGGCGCATTGCTCAAGGCTTCGTTAGGCACAATTTTGCTGCGAATCGCCGCGTGCGGACAAACCATCGGACATTTGCCGCATTGGGTACACAAATCGGTTTCCCAAACCGGAATCTCCAACGCCAGATTACGTTTTTCGTAGGCCGCCGTGCCGGTCGGAAAGGTGCCATCGGCCGGCATCGCGCTGACCGGCAAGGCATCGCCCCGGCCGGCGATAATTTCGCCGGTGACGCGGCGGATAAATTCCGGCGCGCTATCCGCTATCAATCCGGCAATATCAAAACCGCTATCGGCCCGCTTAGGCAAAGGCACATGGCGCAAACCGGCCAGCGTTTCGTCTATAGCTTTGAAGTTTAAATCAACGATACGTTGGCCTTTTTTGCCGTAGGTTTTTTGCACGGCGTGTTTAATAGCCGCAATGGCTTGCTCTTGCGGCAACACCCCGGAAATCGCGAAAAAACAAGTCTGCATGATGGTGTTGATGCGTTTGCCCATGCCCGATTTTTCCGCGACCGCGTTGCCGTCTATCAGATAAAACCCAATTTTCTTATCCAACATTTGCTGCTGCATCTTGCGCGGCAGAGTTGCCCAGACTTCATCGACCGACGCCGGGCTATTCAACAGAAACACCGCCTTGTCGGCGGCGTTGGCCAGCATATCGTAGCGTTCCAGAAACACGGTTTGGTGGCAGCCGATGAATTGCGCGTCGTTTTCGCCGATCAAATACGTGGAGCGTATCGGCTTTGGCCCGAAGCGCAGATGCGAAACGGTAACCGCGCCGGATTTTTTCGAGTCGTAAACGAAATAGCCCTGGGCGTATAAATCGGTTTCTTCGCCGATGATTTTGATGGTGTTTTTATTGGCGCCTACCGTGCCGTCACTGCCCAAACCGTAAAACATGGCTTGAAAGGTTTGATCGTGGGTATCGGTGCGGTAAGCCGCGTCCCAATTCAGGCTGGTGTGGCTGACATCGTCGTGAATCCCGACCGTGAAGTGGTTCTTCGGTTTCGCATTTTTCAGTTCGTCGTAAACCGCCTTAATCATGCCCGGCGTGAATTCCTTGGACGACAAGCCATAACGGCCACCCACTACTTTGGGCAGGCTGGTAAATTTTTCGCCATCGCTGAAGGCTTGGGCCACGGCGGCCAATACATCTTTGTATAAAGGCTCGCCGTCGGCACCGGGCTCCTTGGTGCGATCCAAAACTGCGATTTTTTGGCAACTGGCCGGCAAGGCGTCGATCAAATGCTGCGGTGAAAACGGCCGGAACAAACGCACTTTCAACAAGCCCACCGCTTCGCCCTGGCGATTCAGATATTCCAAGGTTTCTTCCACCGCTTCGGCGCCGGACCCCATAATCACGATTACTCGCTCGGCTTGCGGCGACCCGACGTATTCGAACAAGCGGTATTGACGGCCAGTCAAACCGGCTAGCCGGTCCATGGTTTGTTGGGCAATCTCCGGCAACGCGGCGTAGTAAGGATTAACCGATTCCCGGCCCTGGAAATACACGTCCGGGTTTTGCGCGGTACCACGCAGCACCGGCTTATCCGGCGTTAAGGCCCGGCCGCGATGCTGGCTAACCCAGTTGTCGTCGATCATCGCCCGGATGACGCTATCGTCGATCTCGACAATTTTGGCAACCTCGTGTGAGGTGCGGAAACCGTCGAAAAAATGCATGAACGGGATGCGGCTTTGCAAAGCCACGGCATGCGCTACCAGCGCCAAATCCTGCACTTCTTGTGGCGAGTTGGAGCACAACATCGCGTACCCGGTCATCCGCGCCGCCATCACGTCGCTGTGGTCGCCAAAAATAGACAAGCCCTGGCAAGCCAGCGAGCGGGCGGCGATATGAAACACGGTCGGGCTCAGTTCGCCGGCGATTTTGTACATATTCGGCAGCATCAACAACAGGCCTTGCGAGGCAGTGAAGGTGGTGGCCAAGGTACCGGCTTGCAGCGCACCATGAATGGTACCAGCTGCGCCGGCCTCGCTTTGCAGTTCGACTACATGAGGTACAGTACCCCAGAGATTGGGTTGATCGCGGGAGGCCCATTCGTCGGCCCATTCACCCATCGCCGAGGACGGGGTAATGGGGTAAATTGCGATCACTTCATTGAGTTTATAAGCAATACTGGCCGCAGCCTGATTGCCGTCTATGGTGAGGGTTTGCTTTTGCATGGGATAACCTTTTCAGGAAACAAAACGGGGGGCCGTCGGGCAAAGCCGACGGCTTTTTTATGATGCTCTAAGCATAGTCAAAAATTGCCTGACTAATTTTTAGTCAATTTAAAGATGTCCCAAATAGGACGGGCGATTGGCTGGTTTGCTCACGATTTGATCACAAGTTTATCCACAACTTCTGTGTATAACTGTACTTTTGGACAATGGCTGCCACCGAAAACAATAGCCTAAACCCCATGGACTCAAGCTGATTATTCCTCCCCCAACGGCTTATCCGCCGTCTAACATTTGCAAACCTTGCGTTTATTCAGCCCAGTCGTCGCGCAGTACGATAGGCATCACTTTATCTTCGACTGCAATCACGGCCTTATTCAACACTACCAATTGTTTATCCTCGACAAACTGCACACCCAACATATAAAAAATCGGCCCCCAAAACGGGTTGATCATCAAGCCACCGAGTATGCTTTTCGCGCTGCGTTTCAAATTTTTTAACGGGTTAAAAGCGACAGCCAGTGTTTGCTGGGGATGCTCGGCGAATACGTCGGTGATCGGCTTAAAAGTCTGTTTATCCCGGCTTTCCAGTTCATCCAAGGCAACCGAGAGCTTGCGAGCCATTTTGTAAAAATGCAGACGCGCCGCAGTCGCCGATACCGCGAAGGCAATCGCCATCAGCGGCAACAGAATACTGGGCGGCAACAAGGGAGCGAAAGCCGGCGCCAGCAATACCAAGCCATATCCCAACATGACGGTATCTTCCCCGCGCTCGACATCGCGGTCCAGATTTTTAACGATAGCAACCACTTGATTGCCGGACTGATCCAAATAACCTTTGTCTTGAGCCATATTCGTCTCCTTCAGGTTGAATGTGCAGGGTCTTGATTAGATGCCTGCGGTTAAAAAAAGTCAACTGCCAAACCGATACCAAATTGCATGCGCTACGGCCCGCCAACGCCCCACTTTGCTTGCAGATAATCGCGGCGCGTATCGAAAATACGCTGCAACTTATCGCCGATAAAGCCATGCAACAACTGACCCAACCAGCCGAAGGGCATCGTATAAAACACGATGTCTTCCAATACGATGCCGTCCTCGCAAGGTCTTAGGCAAACTTCATGGCTCCAGAATCCAAATGGGCCGACGGCTTGTTGATAGACAAACCTATTCGGCTTATCGCAGTGGCTGACTTCCGAAAGCCAAGACATGGGCACACCCAAAACCGCTTTCATCCGATAACGGATCAATAAGCCGGGGTAAATATCCTCGGGGACCGGCGAAGTAATATCGACATGAAAAAACTCCGGCGTAATTTGATTTAAATAGTGCGGAGACGAGAAGAAAGCCCAAGCCTGCTGCTGGCTGAGCGCCAAGCGTTGCTGGCGGTGGATGTGGTAAATTTTCATGATACTGGCGGACGACGATGCTGAGTTACTGCGATAGCCAGCAATCTACCGTAAAAAAATTTTTGCGGTAGTGCAGCTTATGCACCGCAATCACGCGGATACGAGAGTCCGGACATCAGAACACTCGGAGGTGAGGCAAGATCCGGGTAAACCCAAACAAACCGAAGATTATAGCGTCGTGCCGCTTTCTGCCTTGATTTCAGCAATTAAATCGCCGAGGTTTTCGCGTTGTCTCAGCACGAAATTTCGGCTTTCCACGGCGGTGCGACTACCCAGCATGATGATGTCCTTGCGATGTTTATGCGCCAGATAGCCGGCCAGCAAACCACCGGAGAATAAGGCAAGCGGATGGCGGATCATTGCACGGGTGATGCTTTTGCTGGCGTGCGTCAACCCGGAAATCACGATACCCATCACCACACCTTTGACCAAAATCTCGCCATTGGTCGGCGGTGCCATTCTGCCTTTCTTGCCTTTGCGCGCCGGCGATTTCTTAACTTTCTCGGTAACCGCCTGGTTTACTATTTTTGCTTGCGTCATATCCCTGTCTCCCAAAAAACCACACTCCGGATAACAGCATAATCCAAAACCGCTAAAACTGAACCCTATTAACCGCCGCCGGCATTATTTACCGCTTTACTGACCAATTGTTGTTTAGCGCCCGGATTAGCGGCTTTGCTTAGAGCGGTTTGCAACAATTGATCTTGACCGTAAATATCCGGGTAAAAGCGCGGTTTATCGTCAAGGCCCACAAACACAGTGGTATAAAAAAACAATACGGGTATCGATTTTTTCAGCGTGACCCGCTGGGTTTTAGGCCCGGCCATAGCTTGCTGTATCGTTTGTTGGTCCCATTCGGCTTGGTCGCCCAGCACAAATTCCGCCAGCTTTTCAGCCTCCGCCACTCTAACGCAGCCGTGACTGAGATCGCGGCGATCACGATTAAACGCTGCTTTGCCCGGCGTATCGTGCAAATACACATCGGCTTTGTTCGGAAAAATAAATTTCACCCGTCCCAAGGGGTTGCTGCTGCCGGGTCGCTGCCTGGCGCGGACCCGCCCGCTCTTGATTTCGTCGACGATGCTGTCCTGATTTTCCTCTTCATCGTCGTCGGCGTCACGTCCCACCAACTCTATATCCTGATTCGCCAGAAACTCTTCATCGCTCACTAGCTTGGGCAGCATTTCCTTGTCCATAATGCTTTTCGGGATATTCCAATACGGCATGAATTCCAGATATTTCATGTCCTCCCAGAGTACCGGCGTCTGATTTTGCTCGGCTTTGCCGACGATGACTTTCATCGTCAAAGGCTGTTGATCGTCGCGAGAATTGAAAGCCCATAACTGAAACGCCGGAATATTCACAAATATCCTCGGCCCTTCCGGCAACTCCGGCATCCAACGCAAACGCTCCATGGCTAATTCAAGCATCGCAATTTTTTCGGCCGGCGTTTGATTCAATAAGGCCAGGGTTTGCTTACCGATCACCCCATCGGCTTTTAAGCCTTGTTGCTGCTGTAAGCGTTGCACTGCTTCCGTCGCGGCCGCATCGTAAAGTGTTTCCGTGTTGCCGGCACCGACAACGTCTTCCGCTTTCAACACACCCAACTCCAACAGACGCCGGCGTAACTCGGGCAATTGCGCGTCTTGCTCGCCTGGGCGCAACGATTTCGCCAAAAGTAGTTTTGGCTTCTGCGCCCCAGTATTTTGCTGGCGATAAGCCGCCAACAAAGTCTTTAACTGCTGATATTGCTTGAGTTTTGGCGCCAGCGCCGCCGGCAGTTCGGCAAGGGATTGTTGTTGAATATGTTGGTTCAGCGATACCGCCACCTCGCTTGCCGATTTGGCGGCAAACTGTGGGGGATAATTGAAGTCGCGCGGATCAACCCGGCCAATATGCAGATCATGCGCGTAATGCACCAATGCTATCGACAAAGCCACGTCGTAAGAGACCAACTGCGTCGTTGCAGTGTGTGGCAGCGCAGCGGCTTGTTGTATGTAGCCGCGCAAACGCTCGACTTCGTAAACGTCCGGATTTAAACCATCGACTTTGGCATTGCTTAACAGACTCAAAGCGTCTTCGCGATTTTTCGCGGCCCGACCTTCGCCCAGCCAAATCAGCTGGTTGGCATTCATCTGATACAACTGCTTCAGAGCATCGCTATACTGCGAAAAATCCGCTTGCGCCAGTAAAGGCTGCTGTTTGCCGGCTAGTAACGATTGTATGGCTTGCCCTACGGAAGGCTCCGGGCTCTGGCTGCTGGCGGATTGCGAAAAAAACATACAACAGCATCAGTACCGTCAGCAGATACGGTGGAAAATTGCGCCTGGTTGTTTGATTGGTGCGTGATACGGCTTGCTGGGTCATGATTTTTGCAAGTTCAAATTCGGACAAAGGTTGCCATATTGACAAAATACGGGCTCAAGTTCTAGTTTTGCCTTATGAAAAAGGCTTAATGCCATACAGTTCTCCGATCATTGCCGCACCCTAAAAAGTTTCGGCTAAAGTGATGTTGCTATCGGCAAAATACCGTGCAGGCTCAAGTTTCACAAGTTTGGATCAAGCTGTTCAGAACATGTCGATCAGCATGTACGCTAGCTAACAAAATAAGCTCAACCGCCTGTTTGTAAATGATTTTTGCCGATTTAGCAGATATCTGTATAAGAATTTACCGATTAACGGACAGGCGTATCGCGCTAGAATAGCCGCGTAAATTCTGTTTCAGCACCCATCCACGCCTATCGTTTTCATGCATCCCCATCCAGAACCTGAGCAAACCCCTAACGCCAGACAGCTGAATAGCGATTGCCGCTGCTCGTCGCTAAATCGCACAGCGCTACGTCGCGAACTGAACAAGCTGGACGGAAACGGCGATTTGTATCGGATGATTGCGGAGGAACGGCCGAATTTGTTTGCCGAGTCTGCGGTGTTTATCGATCAAGCTTGCCTGGATCAACAATTGGCAATCATCGCTGCACTGGAACGGGTGATTGCACTACCGGCGTATCAACAACAGGTACTTACATACGCACCGGACGCGGCGCGGTTTTTAGCCAAAGCCCATGGCGTATTTCTAGGCTACGACTTTCATTTGAGCGCTGACGGCCCAAAACTAATCGAAATCAATTCCAATGCCGGCGGCGCGATGATTAATGCATTATTGATTCGCGCGCAAAACAGCTGTTGCGAAATCGCCGGCAACCAGCAGCCTGGCTCACTTAAATTGCCTGGGCAGGATACTCGGCCAGCCGAAACCTTATTTATCGACATGTTTTACCGGGAGTGGCGCGCGGAGCGTGGCTTGGCGCCGCTGCGCAGCATTGCCATTGTCGATGAAGACCCAGAAAATCAATACTTGTGGCCGGAGTTTCTGTTGTTTAAACAGTTGTTCGAACAACATAAAATCAAAACCGTAGTCTGCGACCCCAGGGCCTTGCGCTATGACGACGGCGCACTTTGGCACGGTGATCTGCAAATCGATCTGGTTTATAACCGCTTGACCGACTTTGGCTTGGAATCGCTGGAATGCCGGACTTTACGGGAAGCCTATTTAGCTGGTGCGGCCGTGCTGACGCCGCACCCCAGAAATCATGCGCTGTATGCCGACAAAAGGAATCTGGTTTGGCTAAGCAACGACGAGTTTCTGCGTACAATCGGCGTCGATGAGCGCACCCGAATACTATTGCGAGAAGGTATTGCCAGCACGGTGCTGGTTGATGCGCAAAATGCCGATCAGTTCTGGGCCGAACGTAAGCAGCTGTTTTTCAAACCCGCCAGAGGCTATGGCAGTAAAGCGGCGTATCGCGGCGATAAATTGACCCGGCGCGTTTTCGAGGATATTTTGCAACACGATTATGTCGCGCAGACGCTGGTAAAACCCAGCGAACGGCATCTGGATGCCGGCGAGTTAAAACTGGATTTGCGCCACTATGTCTATCAAGGCCAAACCCAATTGCTCTGCGCCCGCCTCTACCAAGGCCAAACCACCAACTTTCGCACGCCGGGCGGCGGTTTCGCGCAGGTGGTGGTAGTGCCATAACGCACAGGAAAAGAGATGGAACCCGGCAAAGCACTAATCGTTATCGGCGCGGCCATCCTGGTGATCGGCTTGATTCTTAATTATGCCCCATGGTTGCTGAATTGGTTCGGCAAGCTGCCTGGGGACATTCGGATTCAGAATAAAAACAGCTTCGTGTTTATACCGATTACATCGATGATTGTGGCCAGCGTGCTGATCACGTTACTGGCCAATTTATTTTTCAGAAAATAAGCTTTCGCACAGCGAGAAAAAATCATGAGCAAACTGGTGATATACAACCACGGCAAGGACAGTATTCCCTGGGGCAAAAAACCCTTGGCATTGGCGGAGGTCGCCAAACGGCAAGGGTTTGAATTTATCAGCCCGGATTATCAAGCCAGCAACGATCCGGACTGGCGGGTACAACAGCTGTTAGCGCTGGATGTATCGGGACATGAAACGATAGTGCTGGTGGGCTCCAGCATGGGTGCTTATGTTTCGACCGTCGCGGCGGAAATCATCAAGCCGAAGGGCTTGTTTTTGATCGCGCCGGCATTCTATTTGCCGGGCTACGCGCGGACCGAGTTTAAACCAACAACAGCCAATATCGAGGTATTTCACGGCTGGGAAGATGATGTGGTACCACCGGAAAACGCCTGGCGCTTCTGCCGCGAACATCGCGCGCGTCTGCATATATTGGATGCCGACCACCGCTTATTAAGCATATTGCCGATAATGGCGACTGCTTTCTCGCGATTTCTCGGCGATTGCGCCGCTTAATATCCAGGGAAAATCCAATGAGCGATTACAAAAAATACCATTGCCAGGAATGCGAACACATTTACGACGAAGCCAAGGGCGATCCGGATAGCGGCATTGCGCCCGGCACCCGCTGGGAGGACATCCCCGACGACTGGGACTGTCCGATTTGCGGCGCGCCGAAAAGTTTTTTCAAGTTACTGGAATATTGAGCGCTCCGATCAGGCAATCTCAGTACATACCGTTACCGAGCAAAGCCCCGGCGGCGGCACCAATGCCGGCGGCTATCGGGTCGCCATTTCCGAGCTGATAGCCCATTGCACTACCGACCATCCCACCTAACAAGCCCTGCGGCGAACGCTGGTCGTAGCCGTAATAAGCCGGTGGCGGTGGTGGCGCGTAATACCGAGGAGCCGGCACATATTCAACGACCGGGGCGGGTTGATAATAAACCACTTCTTCCCGGTACATCGGCCGATAATGCCCGTGATGATGGTGGCCATGATGATGCCCCCAATGCTCATGGTCGGCCAACGCAGCAGACGAAACCAATAAACCCAAAACGATGACTGTTGTTGTTTTTAACATCGCAAACCTCCTGTTAAACAATTATTTGCTTGCGATAAAGTTTGCCGTCCGTAGCTTAATTTTTGCTTATTGGCGATACAAACAGCAGCGCTGTTTTGGCGGCTATCAACGATTCTTTTGCTCCACCCGCTTCAACAAGCCAAATAAATCGCTATTGGTAGACAATACTATGGTGGCGTCGCCGTCTATCACTTTGCGATAGGTTTCCATGCTCTTCAAGAACTTGTAAAACTCGGCGGACTCGGACTTTTGCCCGTATGCCTTAGCGTAAATTTCCGTGGCCTTGGCATCCGCTTCCCCTTGAATTTCTTGCACGCGCTTGTAAGCCGTCGATTCGATTTCGTTAAGATCCCGGTCCCGATTACCGTTAATTCTGGCCGCCTCGCCTTCGCCTTCCGAGCGGAAGCGCTGGGCAATTTGCAAGCGTTCGCTGATCATCCGTTGATGGATACGCTCCAACACTTGATGGTTGTAATTAATGCGTTTGAAACGTACATCCAGCAGCTCGATACCAAACTCCGCCAATTTCGGCGCGGCCGCATCGAATACGTCTTTTTCGATTGCCGCCCGGCCCACCCGAATCGGCCGCAGCACCCCTATGGTGCCTTCGCCGGTCAACGGCCCCAAACTTTCGTCTTGCAAGGGTTTGCGATCCTTATCCGAACGCACCACTTCGATCAATTCATGGCGGGCAATCGCCGTGCGGGTCTCGCTACCCAAAATATCTTCCAAACGCGATTGCGCGCTGCGTTCGTCGCGCAAGCGCAAGTAATATTGCATGGGCTGGGTGATGCGCCAGCGGGCGAAGGTATCGACCTGTACATAGGTCTTATCTTTGGTGGACATTTCCACCATCGGCCCATCCCAGGCCAGGTAACGCTTATCGAAGCTATTGATCTGCTGGGTAAACGGGATCTTGAAATGCAAACCAGGGCTGGTAATCGGCTCGCCGACCGGTTTGCCGAACTGGGTGATGATGACTTGCTCGGTTTGATCAACGGTAAACACCGATTGCCATAGCAAAAACCCCGAAACAACGATTAACAGCCAGTTTCTTATCGATAAATTCATTTCACTACTCCCGCTGCCTGACCGGGAAACGGCAACATCGGCAATATTTGCTGCACCGTGTCATCGACAATAATTTGCTGGCTGGCTTGCGGCAACACCTCGCCCATGGTTTCCAGATAAATCCGCGCGCGGGTCACGTCCGGCGCTTTTAGATATTGCTCCAACACCTGATTGAAAGCGGTGACATCCCCTTCCGCTTCGTTAATTCGTTTAAAACGATAACCTTCCGCCGCGCGAACTTTCTGATCCGCTTCACCACGTGCACGCGGCACGGCTTTGTTATATTCGCCATTAGCCAAATTGATGACATTCTCTCTATCTTGCTGAGCACGATTCACTTCATTGAACGAGGGCTGTACCGGCTCGGGTGGATTCACATTTTTCAGTTGTACCTGGTTAATTGACACCCCCAATTGATAGCGCTCGGCTAAAAGGCGCGCACGTGCCAATACGGTTTCCTCTATTTCTTGCCGGCCGATGGTGATGATTTCATCGACAGTGCGATCACCAACCACTTCGCGCATCACGGCTTCGGAAATATCCCGCAAAGTCACACCGGGGTCGCGGACCACAAATAGATATTTTTCCGGATCGGTGATCCGGTATTGCACGATCCACTCGACCAGCGCCGAGTTCAGATCGCCGGTGACCATAGACTTTTCCAAAGCCGGCTCGTCACTGATTTGATCCGGGTTGGTGAAGCCTGCCGTGGCAAAGCCAAACTCCAGCTTCTGCTGACGCTGAGTCGGCACGGTGATGACGCTATCCACGCCAAATGGCAGTTTGGCATGCAAACCGGACGGAACTTTTTCGATGTATTCGCCAAAGCGCAACACAATCCCCTCTGACTCGGCGGGAATGGTATAAAACGACATGCTCGCGCCGACCAGCACCGTGATGAGAATCAGAACCGCCAAGGGCGAAATCGGCAGCGAATCGGGCAGATTTTTAAAAAGGGGATTGACGTCGTTCAAGGGCTGACTCCGTTAAGTCGGCGAAAAATCAAGATGCAAGGCAAGGCATTGCCGGTCACCAGCACCGCCGAATTTAGTAAACAAGCATGGACCCGCTCCACCCTTTCGTCAATTTGTATGCTATTCAAATCGCTATGGTGGACTCGATAACACTTTGCCGCAAAAACAGCTCAAACTGGTCACTGGGCATCGGCTTAGCGAATAAATAGCCTTGAATTTCCTGACAGCCCTGTTCGCGCAAAAACTCCCGTTGTTCAACCGTTTCCACACCTTCGGCTATGGTCCGCAAACCCAGGCTGGCGGCCAAACTAATCACCGCATTGACGATGGCTTTATCTTCCGAATCAGTACTGATGTCGCGGACGAAAGATTGGTCAATCTTTAATTTGTATACTTTAAATTTCTTCAAATAACTCAGCGACGAATAACCGGTACCAAAGTCGTCGATAGACATGCGTATCCCGCGATCATGCAGATTATTCATCACCGCTATAGCCGCTTCTGGATTCTGCATCGACACCCCTTCGGTCAATTCCAACTCCAAATACTCAGGCGGCAAGCCTTCCTCTTCTAGTATGCGCGAAACCAAATCCGGCAAGGCCGGATGACTAAATTGAGCAGCCGAGAGATTGACCGCCATGATCAAAGGCCCCAACAACCCCTGATCAAGGCAGGTTTTCGCTTGCCGCACCGCCGTTTGCAATACCCACTCACCGATAGGCAAAATCAGTCCGCTATCTTCCGCTACCGGGATGAATTCGGCCGGCGAAACCATACCAAACTCGGGATGCCGCCAGCGCAACAAAGCTTCCGCACCGATCACGCGCCCGCTATGAATGTCCGCCTGCGGTTGATAATAAACATGCAGTTGTTCACGGTCCAAGGCATGGGATAAGGCATTAACCAGTTGTAGATTGCGCTGGGCGCGGGCTTGCATTTCCGGTGTAAAAAAGCGGTAACCGTGCCGGCCATCGGTTTTGACTCGGTACATGGCCACATCGGCGCTTTTAGACAGGCTTTCCAGATCTTCGCCGTCGTTAGGATACAAGGCTATGCCAATCGATGCGCTCATCGTCAAATCGAATTCCTCAATCCGGTAAGGTTCGGCTATCGCATCAAGAAGCTTCTGCGCGACATTCGCCGCCCCGCCGGCATCGGTGCCCGGCAACAAGAAAATAAATTCGTCGCCGCCCAAACGGGTCACGGTATCTTCTTCGCGCAACACGGCACAAAGCCGATTGGCTAACTCCACCAATAGCGCATCGCCGACGCTATGCCCCAAGGTATCGTTAATATTTTTGAAATGATCGAGATCAAGAAACATCAGAGCTAAGTGGCCGTTACTCCGTTTGGCCAAACTCAATGCATATTTCAAATGATCGTCCAATTGACTGCGATTCGGCAAGCCGGTGAGCGAATCGTAATTGGCCAAGTAATAAATGTGCTCCTCAGCCTGCTTACGTTCGATAGCTAAGGCGACGAAATGCGCCACCATTTCCAGCAAGCGCAATTCATGTTTGCTGGGAACGGCAGGGTGACGATGATAAATCGCAAAGGTACCCAGCACTTTTTTACCGGCGGAGAGTACCGGCTCCGACCAGCATGCCGCCAAACCGGCCCGTTCTGCCAGCGGCAAAAAAGGCTGCCAAAAGGGATGCTCGGCCAGATTTTCCGCAATCGTTCTTTGCCCGGTGTACGCGGTATTGCCGCACGACCCCGCTCCGGCACCAATTTTTAGCCCATCGATCGCCTGATTGTAGAAATCCGGAAGACTAGGTGCCGCGCCTAGCCGTAAACATTGCTCATCATCCACGAGCAAAATCGAACAAATGCTACCAGCCAACATAATTTCCAGTTCGGTAACCGCATCATGCAAAATATCCGTCAACTGCAGGTTACCGTTGAGCCGTTCCAGCATAAACACCCGCAAACTTTCCATCTGCTGCGCTTGCTGGCGCTCGGCCTCACGCTCGAAGCCACCGATGGCATGATCGATGTCCATGGCCATTTCCAACAGCAGATTGCGCGCGGCATCGTCAAACACATTGATTTGATCGCCGTACAGCATAAACGCCCCAGCCGGCTTGCCGTTTCGATGCAAGGGTAAGGCCGCGGAAGCCTGCCAATCGAATTTTGCCCCACGCGCATGCCAGGCTACGGTGGCGGGGTCGTGTTGAAAATCCTGACACCAATATGGTTTGTCCTCTCTGACTGCGGTACCGGTTGGTCCGCACCCGGTCGGCAGGTTCTCGTCTATTGATATTTCAATGCCATCCAGATACTCGATGCCGATGCCATAACAGGCAACCGGTTTAATAGTTTGGCTGTTTTGGTCAAGCATGCCGATCCAGGCCATTTTCATGCCGCCAAATATCACGGCGTCGCGGCAGATTTGCGGGAATAATTCGGCTTCGCTGGTACAGCGCACGATGGCTTGGTTACATTGACTTAGCGCGGCATACAATTGCGTCAATCGCAGATTTCTTGCCTCGGCAGTGCGGCGCGCGGCTTCAACGCTTGCCAAACTTGCCCGCGTTTCCGCCAACCAGCCCAACACGCTGTTGCGCATGCCCTTGCTTACCGGAATATCGGCGGAAAAATCGCCGCTACCCAGCCGCACGATCTGATCGTGCAATTCATCGACCGAGGCTCCCAATATTGCGTGTAAAGTCCGATACGCCCGCCAAAGCGTCAATAGCAACATTACCCCGAACACCACAAACACCACCCGCAACCAAAAGGCAATACGCGCTCTGGCAACCACACTCTGTTGCGTGCGCAGGTCTATCAATTCGAAGGCGTCGATGATCGATTGCATGACTTTCGCTTTTGCTCGATGGTAAGTCGCATCGTGCAGCATTAGATTGGCTTGATGCCATTTGCCGTCGGGCATTCCCTGATTCGAATCAACCATGTCCATCGCCGTGCGCTCTATTTGGATAAGTGCAGCGGAATCGGTCGTGGCTTCGGCCATTTTCGCCAGTTCCTGCTCGGAAAACCCGGCTTGCCGCATCAACTCCAGCAAGGCCACCGGCTGCGTGCTTGATTGCGGCGCCGGATGAGCATTGGCGATCACCAAGTCCCAATACATGTCGTGATAATTTTCGGGCCTGGGCAGTTTGCCGTCGCGAATGTCGATAATCTCTTGAAAATAGTGTTTATAAACCGGATCGCCGGTCGCGACATAACTGCGCGCCACATGCGAGAGATCGTTGGACGATTGCCTAAATTCATCGGCCAGCAAGTGTGACGCAAAGCGGATTTCGTTGGCGCGATCAATTTGCTTCTCGGCGCGCACGTAAACCGCGAATGCGATCACGAAAATCACAAACATGACCAGATTCAGCCACAAAATTCGAGAAAACCGGGAAAAGTAATACGGTCGCGTCATTTTGCTTATTCCGTTATTCAACTCCAAAATAGACACCAGCCGGCCAAAAACTTAAAAACAACCGGCCTAAAACCACGAGTAATATAAGTGAAATATAAGGTGAACCGTAACACTAAAGTTTTCCGGCTTTCGGTCCGGACGCCCGAACCATGGGGCTTATCTGTTGAAAATGGATGTCGGGCCTATCCAAACGAATCACTGCGATTACCTATTCACCATTGTGTAAGCGGCTTTTTGCGGCATACTGGCGATTATAATTAAACACAAAAACATTCGGTATTTCACCGTCGTAAGCCCCTTAAGGGAGATCATGCATGCAAAAATACACTCTTACATTCAGGCTCTTGGTCTTCATGCTGCTCGCCTTACCAACGTTTTCGATGACAGCAAACGCGGCTCCGCTGCAAGTTGGCCAATCGGCACCGATATTTCAACTGCAAGCGCACGCTGGCGACCCAGTAAGTTTAGCCGCTCGGCGCGGGAAAGGTTGGACAGTCTTGTATTTTTATCCTAAAGCCGGTACACCCGGATGCACTGCGCAAGCTTGCGCTTTCCGCGACGCCATCGAACTGATCCGCAAACAAAATGCCGAGGTATACGGGATCAGTACGGATGACGTCCAGGATCTGTTGGCATTTCATCAGCAACACAAACTGACCTTCACCTTATTGTCTGACGCGGACGCCAAAGTCAGCGAAACCTACGGCGTAAAAATGCCCATATTGAACATGGCCAAACGCTGGACCTTTATCGTCGATCCCGACTTAACCATACGCCGTATCGATGACGATGTAGACCCGGCCCTGGATGCCAAACGAGTTGCGGAAACGCTGAAGCAATTGCAGGCGAGCGGGAACTGATACAAAACCAAGCGTATAAATATTCACCCAACCGGGCAACTCTTAGCGGGTTTGTAGCTCACAACCATCCTGCCCGCTTCAAACGCCAATACAAGGCCAAGCTGCACACCGCCACGCTGCCCACTACCAAGGGATAGCTATAGGCCCAATCCAGTTCCGGCATATGTCGGAAGTTCATGCCGTACCAACTGAATACCATAGTCGGTATCGCTAAAATCGCCCCCCAACCGGCCAAGCGTTTGACCACCTCGTTTTGCCGCACGGTCTCGAAAGTCAGATGCACCTGCATCGCCGCCAACAACATCTCGCGCATACCGTGGATAGCCTGATCAACACGCTTGATGTGATCGGCGATGTCGCGGAAATATACTCTGACATCCTTATGTATCAGGCCAACATGAAAGCGCATCAACTCGTTGCAAATGTCGATAACCGGATTAATCGCTCCTTCCAAAAGCAATAATTCGCGCTTCAGCTCGTATAAGTCTTCCATGGTTTGCCGGCTGGGCCGGTATTGAAATATCGCGGATTCCAGCACATCGAAACGGTCTTGCAAGCCGGCTATCGCCACCATGTAATTATCGACGATGAAATCCATAATCGAATACAAAGCAAAACCCGGTCCCTTGCTGAGTTGGTGCGGCATGGCCTGACAACGCTCACGCACCTTGCTCAAACTCTGCGACGCGCCATGGCGCACGGTGACCACAAAGCGCGGCCCCATAAAAATGTGCGTCTCGCCGAATTCCACTTTTTTCTCGATCAATTCCGCCGTGTGCAACACGATAAACAAGGAATCGCCGTATTCCTCGATCTTCGGCCGCTGGTGCGCAGCACAAGCGTCTTCAATCGCCAGATCGTGCAAACCAAACTCCTGCTGAATTTTTCTCAATATCTCGGCATTCGCCTCGCGTAGACCCAACCAGATAAAGGTATCGTCTTTCAGCAACACTTCGCTGATGTCTTCGATGGTAACGTCACCGATGCCCAGGCCTTTTTGATAGGCCACGCAGCGCATCACCATGTTTTTATCGATAGTTTCGCTCAAAATGTCTCCCGTTTATTTGGAAATGGTGATTTCCGGCGCACCTTTGCGCGCCAAATCGGTCATGGTCATTTGAAAAATCTGGCATAACAATCTAAAACCTTCCCGATTCCATTGATAGCCGGTTTCCGGCTCTAAGGCATAATAATTGTCGCCGAAACGCACACTAATATCGGTTGACGACGGCTCGTCTTCGCTAACCAGCAAGGCCATGGTTTGCGCAGGATTCTCTCTAACCGAAGGCGTTTGCGGATGTTTATCGACAGGATACTCCGGATCGTCGCTTATCGTTTGACCGATAAAATTCAATACATTGTGAAAACTGCGCAAACGAAACACGCCATGCAGCGGCCACTCGCCACCAGGATAGCCTGCTCGAATATCGACGCTGACATCGTTCTCGGCGCCTTGATCGGCTTCTTCATGCAAACGCAAACGCTCTTCGTTGCTCAATGTTACGGGATCGTAATTGGTCAATAGGATTCGTCCGGTCACCCGCTTAGTTAAGGTCAGTTGCTTTTGGTCTGCGCTAAACTCAACTTTATAGTCTTTTTGCAAAGCAGCCAATTGCTCGGCGTTTAGCGATTCGGCAGGCAGACTCCAGCTGCGATTGAATATCAACGGTTCCACAAACAACTTATGGCTATCCTGAATGGACGACAAATGCAGCACGGCTTGGCGGAACAGCCTATAACCGTCACCATCCATGGGTTTGTTCAAGTACACGCCAGCCTGCTCGCCGCCGTTTAGACGCAGCTCGCCAGCAAGCAGACGCAGCACCAAATCCACGTCCACGCCTTGCCGCAACAACATGGTCAGCTTGCTTTCCTGAAACGGTGTCAACAAGCGCCGGGTAAACTCTTCGCCTTCAATAGGCACAATGCTGATAGTCGGATTTTCCGACATCGTCCCGCCAAATACGGGCGTCATCACCGAACCGACTTCACCGGTAAAGGCCGGCGTGGCACCGGCATTGAATTGAAAATTAAACGTAGCGGCGATGTTCGAGACACCGGTGAAATGCATGGGTTGGTGCTGATGGGCCCGGCCGATGTTCAGCAACAATTGTTTCGACAAAATATCGGTGGCAACCTTGTCGTATTCGACAACTGCCCTGTCCAGCGCCAGCGGCGAAAAGCAGCCTTGCAAAGCACATAAAGCCAACACAGTCGTGTACCTGACGGCGAAAGGCGCGAGAGAATAGCGGCAATTCAAGCTCATCTTTTCTATCCAAACCAAAAATGAGAGAGTGTGCCTGCTACGCCATCCAAAACGCAAGTAAGCTGATGGACACACCGAGACGCATACCGGAAATACTCCGAGTCGTTTTAAACTGCCGAACCTAATTCTGCTAATCGGATTACGAGCATGAAAATTCACCATCTAAGCCCCGAAGAAGCTCTGGACAGTTTAGGCTCCAGCATGAACGGCCTCGCCGATGCCGCCATTGAAGGCCGTTTACATGAATTTGGCTTCAACCGTATCGAGGAATCGAAAAAAACCTCGGCCTTGCTACTGTTTGCCCAAGAGTTTCTGCACTTTTTTGCCTTAATTTTATGGCTGGCAGCCGGATTGGCCTTTTTCGCGGAATCCCGGCAACCCGGCGAGGGCATGGCCACTTTGGGCTATGCGGTGCTGGGTGTCATAGCGATCAACGGCTGTTTCTCATTCTGGCAACGGCATCAAGCCGAGCAAGCAATCGCCGCCTTACAAAAGCTGCTGCCGCATCAAGTTAAAGTGATCCGAGACGGCGAGCTGAGTTTGGTATTTGCCGACGAATTGGTGCCGGGCGACCTGCTGGTATTTCAGGAAGGCGATAACGTGCCGGCTGATTGCCGGCTGCTGGAAGCATTTAATTTGCGGGTAAACAACGCCACCATCACCGGCGAGTCACTCCCCAAGGGCCGCGACGCGCAAGCGTCGGATGTCGAGGACATCAGCCAAAGCCGCAACATTCTATTGGCCGGTACCTCGGTGGTGGCCGGCGAAGGCAAGGCACTGGTGTTTGCCACCGGCATGCATACCGAATTCGGCAAGATTGCCCATACCCTGAAAACCACCGTCAAAGGCCAATCGCCGCTGCAATTGCAAATAAGCCGCCTCAGCCGTTTTGTGGCTTTGCTGGCCCTGCTGTTGGGTGTGGTGTTTTTCTTTATCGGGCAATTCATCGGCCTGACGTTTTGGGAAAACTTTATGTTTGCGATCGGTATCATCGTCGCCAATGTCCCGGAAGGTCTGCTGCCCACCGTGACGCTGTCGCTGGCGATGGCTACCCAGCGCATGGCCAAGCGTAATGCCTTGATCCGCAACCTACCCTCGGTGGAAACCCTGGGCTCGACCACGGTAATCTGTACCGACAAAACCGGTACGCTGACTCAAAACCGCATGGCGGTTAAGCAGCTGTTTCTGGACAATCAATATTGGCAACCCGAGCAATTGGGCAGCGATAGCCTGCAACATCACACCGCCTTTTTAGCCAACGCGGCTTTGTGCCATAGCCTGAAACACGTGGAAGGCAAAGGTTTGCTGGGCGACCCGATGGAAGTGGCACTGGTGTCCATGGCACATGAACAAGGCATGCGCATCGATTACCCGAAAATCGGCGAAGTGCCCTTCGATACCGACCGCAAACGCCTGTCGACTATTCACAATACACCACAAGGCAAAATGTTGTTTTGCAAAGGTGCACTGGAAATGGTGCTGCCGCTGTGCCGGCACATTGTGATGCACGGTAACGTAGAACCTCTCGGTGACGCTGGTCGTCAACAGCTGGTAAACGCTCTAAAAATCCTGGCAGACCAAGGATTGCGCGTGCTGGCGTTTGCCTATCGGCCCCTATCGGACCCTGTCGAAGCCGAGCCGGAACAAGCCTTGATTTTCAGCGGCCTGGTCGGTCTGGAAGATCCGCCGCGGCCGGAAGTCGCGGATGCCATCGCTCAATGCCATATCGCCGGCATTAAAGTCATCATGATTACCGGCGACCATCCGCATACCGCCGTGGCGATTGCCCGGCAAATCGATTTGGTCAAAACCGAAAATCCCAAGGTGATTACCGGCGATAAACTGAAAAAACTCACGTCCAGCCAGTTGCAGGTGGCCTTGGATGCGCCGGAGATTATTTTCGCCAGGGTCGGCGCCGACCAGAAAATGCTGATCGTGGATGCCTTGCAGCGCAAGAAACATGTGGTCGCGGTGACAGGTGACGGCGTCAACGACGCACCGGCCTTGAAGAAAGCCGACATCGGCATTGCGATGGGCAAGGCCGGTACCGATGTCGCTAAGGAAGCGGCCGATATGATTTTGCTGGACGACAACTTTGCCAGCATCGTGGCCGCCATTGAGGAAGGCCGCGCGGTGTTCGACAACATCCGCAAATTCCTCACTTATATCCTCAGCTCCAACATCCCGGAACTGATCCCTTATCTGGCCTTTGTGTTGTGCAAAATTCCGCTGCCATTGACCATCATCCAGATTTTGGCGGTTGACTTGGGCACCGACATGCTGCCGGCTTTGGGCTTGGGCGTGGAAAAGCCGGATGCATCCGCCATGAACAAACCGCCGCGCTCTTACAAGGAAACGCTGATCGACTGGCGCTTGCTGGCCAGGGCTTACGGCTTCCTGGGTCTGCTGGAAGCCCTCGCGGCAATGGCTGCATTCTTTTTTGTGTTGCATCGCGGCGGCTGGGATTATGGCGAGATATTGTCCAACCATCACCCGCTCTACCTGCAAGCCACTACCGCCTGCCTGACCGCTATCATCATGATGCAGATCGCCAATGTGTTTATTTGCAAACAGCGGCAACGCGGCCTGTTAGCCACATCGTTCTTGGACAATAAGCTGATCCTGTCCGGCATCGCTCTAGAAATTGCGTTGATTCTGACGATTGTCTACACGCCCTGGGGCAACGCGCTGTTCGGCACCGCGCCGATAGACATCAAAGTTTGGCTGTTTACCTTGCCGTTTGCGCTCGGCATGCTGCTGCTGGAAGAATTCAGAAAATGGTTGGTGCGGCGCTTCGCGCTTTTTCCTGTCCTGGTAAAACCGCTGAAACTGCGTAAGCGCTTACTGAGTCGCCACTAAGCAATCACGCCCACTAGGCTACCCATCCTTCCGCCTAAGCAGCGGCAGCGCGCCGATAAAACAGCGGAAAAGCGATAGGCGATTGCGGACAATCAAAACCTGACGTGTAGATGCAGGTCACACGGCGTTCAGATTCCGGTTAACAACGCCGATGCGGCTTTTTGATTGTCTTGATATAGCTTGAGCGCGTAGCTAGCCACCTGGTTTTGCAACTTTCCCTTGTTCAAGTCAACAGCCGTTTGCGCATAGTCAGTGTCTTGAATACGGCTGCGGGTTTCGGCCAGATTCTGATAGCTGCTGCTCAGATTCGCCAGATTTGAATTCAAGCCTGCAGCAGTACTTGCCAAGTTACTCTGCTGATTCCCGACATTTTTAATCGCACTGTCTATGCTATCCAGCGCATTGGACGCATTTGCAGCGCTCGATACATCCAATCCCGACACACCCAGGGCGGTGCTGGATACATTACTGAGGCTTAAGCCAAGGGTATCTCCGGGATTGGGGCCGATTTGCAATTGACCGGAAAAACTGCCGTCCAACAGTTTTTGATCGTTGAACTGGGCGTTACCGGCGATACCATCAATGCTTTTACCCAAGCCATTGATCTCGTCCTGAAGGCTTTGCCGATCAGCGGCCGACAGGGAGCCGTTTCCGGCTTGCACCGTCAGTTCACGAATGCGTTGTAGGTTGTCGGTTACCTGAGTTAATGCGCTACTGGCTGTATCCGTAAGCGACAGACCCTTGCCGATATTGCCGATTGCTTGGTTTTGCCCTCCCAAGCGACTGCTTATGGCATCGGCAATTGCCAACCCGGCAGGGTTGTCGGCGGCCGAATTGATCCGCTTCGCGGAGCTAAGGCGCTGGATGCTGGTTTGGATCAGACTTTGGGATTTGTCTAGGTTGTTAGTATTGATTGACGACAACATGATGTCACCTCGCTTACTGTTTTTTGACGGCCTCTTGCTTATCTAACTGAACGGTAATCAGGCTAAGCAACGATGTCTATTGAACTCCCCACCGCTTTGTTGTCATCAGCCGCAGAAGTTGTCGTTATACCCGCCACGGTTTGCGAATAGGTAGACGGTCTTACCTCGGCGTTCTGAATAGTCTTAGTTAACTGCGCGCCTGCATCTTGAAAAGCGTTGGACAGATTCAGTCTTAAGTGCGCGGCGTCAGAGTCCACCTTGGCCTTACTGGCTTGGGAATCGAGCGCCTGGGCTTTGGCTGCATATTGGTCGGCTTGGGCTTGAACGGCATCCGCCTGTTTTCTCAAGGCTTGCGCCATTTGCTCGGCTTGGTCGGCATTTCTTTTGGCCGTCAGCGCGCTCAACTGTTGAAAGCCGGATTGATTAACACTGGAAACAGTTAGGGAAGACATAGCGTTCTAAACTCCCTGAATACACCGCAGGCTGGCGGCAGGTTTCGGAATGAACATGCAGTTTCACTCCAATAGGACACCGTATTACTCCAGGTTCAGAGGAATGTCAAACACCAATTTCGGATATTGCCGGCACTCAGCGCAGCAAAGAAACCTCAGCCCGATAACGCCAACGATTGCCGACAATCTTTGCCAGCATTCGCTGCCCACTCCCGCTGACAAGCAGCTCGAAACTGACTAAAATGCAGGCGATTTTTCTGCTGAGCCGCCGGGAAACCCGGTTGCGATTAGTCCACCATCTACGCCCGTAATCCACATGAACCACGAAGTTATTGCCACTAGGGTAGAACATATCGCCATGGCGACAGGCATCATTGCCGGGCTATCGGCTGTCGCGGCGACAATAGCCACGCCGACCGGCCTAAGCGCTTTTGGCGTCTGGTTGGGGCTGGTCGATGAACCTTTGATAGTAACCGTCGCGCCTATTCTGGATAAATTAGCCACGGTATGCGGCACCATTTCCGGCATGACCTACTTTTATGCTGTCAGGAAAAAGCGGCAAACCGCTAAGCAATCTGTATCCGATCATTCCGCACCATCCGATTAGATCAAATTCGCTCAAACACCAAACCTCTGGATTGCCCCGAGGCGTTGCTTAGTACATCGTGGAAAAAAAGGCCTTCTCCAATACGTTACCAAACAGTCAAAAGAGCTTGCCTGGATAAAGCCGCATAACGGGCTTTATCCAGGTCTTTACTCACCTTCTACGTCTGTGCTTACTCAGTTTATCGAGCTTGTTTGAAGCTTCCTCAAACGATTGCAGCATGTTGTCGAAGGCATTGGTATCGGCAGTAGCGCCGACGGCAGGCTGAGTGGACGGTGACCCACTCTGTTCAGTCTTGTTGGTGGTGTCTAGCGATGGCTTGAGAACGTCCGAGCTGCCGGGCTTGGGTTCAGACGCAGCGTCAACGGTGGGATCAATATCGAGATCATAGTTCGCGCTGTCGCTTTTTCCGTCGTTGACCAAATTGCGCCGATATTGCAGGAAGGATTCCCGAGTAAACACATACGGGTCTAAAGCAGCCTCATTGATAAAGTTCAACGCCCCTTCGGCATTTGCCCGATCATTAATCCCCTCGAGAATACCGGTACCCGGCACGTAGGTACCTGGGTTGGCGGCTCTATCGAGGATGCCCGCGCCGCCATCGCGAATAGTGGTGGGCCCAAAAACCGGCAACACCAAATACGCACCTTGCCCGACTCCCCACACAGCCAAAGTTTGCCCAAAATCTTCAACATTGTTTTTTAAACCGACCTCGCTGGCGACGTCTATTAATCCACCCACGCCAATGGTGGTATTGGTTAAAAAGCGTCCTGCGTCCGAAGCGCTCTGTTGGAATTTACCCTGAAGGACATCGTTGAGCACCACGTTAATACCCTTCAAGTTGGTGAAGAAATTATTGACGCCAGTTTCCATGAAATCAGGTGTAATAAATTTATAACCATCGGAAACCGGCTTAAAAAAATATTTGTCCAGTGTCATATTAAAACCGTACATGGACCGGTTAAATCCCTCGTACGGATCAGCATGGCCCGCTTCATTAACGGAAAGCTCATCACGCTTTTCCGTACTCGCGCATCCGGGCAGCAGCAGTGCACTGGTCAATAATCACACTTCTATCAAAAGTGCCCGGTTCTTGCCTGGATGCAATTGGGTAAACATCGCTTAAAAATCCTGAAAGTAGTTTGTTTCTGGAAGCTTTAATTGTAGGGTTAAGACTTAAACCACTCCATATTAAAGAGTCGATTCGCTATTATAGCTCTTGTCGCCGTCTCACTTTGCCTTTTTGCAGTGTTCCATGCTCTGCCTGAAAATTCCACCGCCAAGCTTTAAATCTACACAGCGTCCTGCATATTTGGCTAGACTAAACCTTTATATCATAGCAAACCAGGCGTATGCGGGAAGAACACAAATCCGAAGACAGAAAGCTGGACATCAACCAGATCGTAAAGTGGCTGGAAGAAGACGGCATGTTATCCGCCAAGGATGTCGAAAAATGCCGGCAATACGCAGCCGCCAAAATCAATCTCAACAAGCATCCGTTAAAGGTCTTAGCAGAGTGCGAACTCGCCGACCAAAGCCAGCTCGGCACGCCGTTGACGCAAGAAGACTTGACCCAATGGCTGGCGAAAAAGCTGGCTATGCCTTATTACTATTTCGACCCACTGAAAATCGACGTACCTACGGTCACTGCCTTGTTCAGCAAGGCTTACGCCGGCAATTATAATATTTTGCCGATCAAGATAGACGCCGATGAAATCGTGGTAGCCACCGCCGAACCCTTCATCCGTGCCTGGCAACTCGACCTGGCGAAGATGCACCACGGCAAGATTCGCTGCGTGTTTGCCAATCCGGACGAGATCAAACGCTATCTGGACGAGTTTTATAACTTTTCCAAATCGCTGAAAGGCGCGCAAACCCACAATGATGGCCGCACCACGGAAGGCCAGAACTTCGAACAGTTGGTCGAGCTGAGTAAAAGCGCCGATTTGGACGTGAACAATCAGCATGTGGTGAATTTGGTCAACTGGTTGCTGCAATATGCCTTCGACCAGCGCGCCAGCGATATTCACATCGAACCGCGCCGTCAGCAAGGCAATGTGCGATTCAGGATCGACGGCATTCTGCACAAGGTTTATCAACTACCGATGCCGATTATGAATGCGGTCTTAAGCCGCTTGAAGATTCTAGGCCGGATGAATATCGCCGAGAAACGCCTGCCGCAAGACGGCCGAATCAAGACCCAAAATAGCAACGGCAAAGAGATAGAATTAAGGCTTTCCACCATGCCGACTGCGTTTGGCGAGAAGCTGGTGATGCGAATTTTCGACCCGGAAGTGCTGCTGCGCGATTACGAGCAGTTGGGCTTTAATAAACAGGAGCTGGGGATTTGGAACCGGATGACCAGCCAGACCCACGGTATTATTCTGGTGACAGGCCCGACTGGCTCCGGCAAAACCACTACCTTATATTCCACGCTGAAGCGCTTGGCCACCTCGGAAATCAATCTATGCACCGTGGAAGACCCCATCGAGCAAATAGAGCCGGCTTTCAATCAAATGCAGACTCAGGCCAATATCGGCTTGGATTTCGCCAGTGGGATTCGCACCCTACTTCGGCAAGATCCCGACATTATTATGGTCGGGGAGATTCGCGATTTGGAGACCGCGGAAATGGCCGTGCAAGCTTCGCTGACCGGACATTTAGTGATTTCCACCCTCCATACCAATAGTGCGCCGGCTGCGGTGACACGTTTGTTAAATCTTGGCTTGCCAGGCTATCTGATTCAGCAAACCATTTTGGGGGTAATGGCTCAACGCTTGATAAGAGTGCTATGTGGGCAATGCAAAACCGCGACAACCGTAGACCAAGCACAGTGGCAGGCATTGGTGGCGCCGTTTAAAGTCGCTACCCCTAAACACATTTATAAAGCTGTTGGTTGCAAGACCTGCCGCAATACCGGCTTTGCCGGCCGTATCGGCATCTACGAAATTTTCGAAAACCAGCCGACCCTGCAAAAATTGATCGTGGAAGGCTGCGATACGCTGTTACTGCAACGCCAAGCGATCAGAGAAGGTATGCGTCCGTTGCGGCTAAGTGGCGCGGAAAAAGTTGCCGCCGGCATTACCACCATTGAGGAAGTGTTGCGGGTGGCGCCGGAGCGGATAGATTTTTAAATCTGTCGATCATAGGATAAGATCGAGAAGATGACAGCAGACTCCGGAAAAACCCGGCCTAAGCCGATGCCTTATTTCCCTGCTAAAACGATATAGGCCAATAAAACCGCCCTATAATGAGCCAGCTTAATCCTGGCGTTTTTTCCGATTTACGTTGATGTTGCTCGCAACAGTCGTTGAAGCAAATAGTGCCGATGAAAGAATAAATTCGCCTGACATAAAACCGATCACGCCGGTGATAAAAGCCAAACCGTTCAAAATATCTTTTTGTAAGTCATTCATTTTTGTTACTCCGTAATAAACACGCTTACACTATAAGATAGATATAATTTATCAACAATACCCTCTAATACATATTGTTTGTTTTACGAAAAGAAACAATAGCCAGGTTATCCTGCTAAAACAAGCAATGGCAATGCACTTTAGTGGATCAGGAACGCTGAGGTTCCTGAATGCAATATCTCAAATTACTGAACGGTTTTGCCTTTAATACTCGGCATCATGGAAAACGTTTTGCACGTCATCCAGGTCGTTCAACATATCCAAAAACTTTTCGAACATCACCACATCGTCGCCGCTGATAGGGGTAACACTTCTAGGCATAAACTGAATTTCATCCGCTTCAAAATCGATCTCGCCCAACAAATCCGTTAAGGCCTGCTTGGCTTTCGCGTAGTCGGCATGAGGGGTAAACACGGTCAACTTGCCGTCCTCGTTTTCGATGTCGGACACATCCACATCCCCACTGAGCAGGGCTTCCAACACGGCATCTTCGTCATTGTGCTTGAAGGCCAGGATTGCCGAATGATCGAACATATGGCTGACAGCACCTTGCGTACCGATCTTGCACTTGGTTTTGGTAAAGCACAGCCGTACATCACCAAACGTGCGATTGGGATTATCGGTCAAGCAATCGACGATCACCATGCAGCCACCAGGTCCAAAGCCTTCATAGCGGGCAGGCGCAAAATCTTCTCCGCCGCCGCCCTTGGCTTTATCGATAGCTTTTTCGATGACATGCGTAGGCACTTGGTCTTTTTTGGCTCTATCGATCAACCCCCGCAAAGTCAAGTTGCCGGATGGATCGATACCACCGGATTTGGCGGCCATATAGATTTCCCGACCATATTTGCTGTAAACCTTGGCCTTGGCGTCAGCCGTCTTGGCCATGGACACTTTACGGTTTTGATACGCTCTACCCATTCGACTTTTGCTCCCCGGATCGCTTGGCAAAAAAACGGCGATTCTACAGGTAAGTATTTGCTGTGGGAATTTTTTGACCGGCTTATGCCAGGTCAGACTTTAGGAATGATGGTTAGACTCGCCGCAAAACCAAAATCAAAGAAGCCAGCATTACGGAAGCTCTAATCACATCCGCCGGCGGGCTAAACTTGTTCACCCCGGTAACAAGCGTTCAAAGCTATCTAACGGTAAGGGTTTACTGTAGAGATAGCCTTGAAATGTATGGCAGCCATGGTTTTCCAGAAACCAACGTTGCTCTTCGGTTTCCACCCCTTCGGCTATGACGTCCAAACCCAGATTATTGGCCATGGCAATAATCGTTTGGACGATCACGGTATCGTCCGGATCGACAGAAATATCCCGCACAAAGCTTTGATCAATCTTCAATTGGTCGATGGGCAGTTTTCTGAGATTAGATAACGAGGAATTCCCGGTGCCGAAATCATCCATTGAAAAACGCACGCCAATTTCCCTTAACGCATGCATTTTGCGGATGGTCTCATCAATATCGTCGAGCACCAGACTTTCAGTTAACTCCAACTTCAAGCGATTGGGATTGATATCGCTCTCTCGAATGATTTGCCGCACCACGTCGACGAAATCAGTTTGCCTAAACTGCCGCGCACTGACATTTGCAGCCAGTTGCAAATGTTGAGTATGTGTGCTGCTTTCCCAAATCTTCAGCTGCCGGCAAACGGTTTCCAGTACCCAACGCCCTATCGGCACAATCAAACCAATATCCTCGGCCAAGGGTATAAACTCAGCCGGTGAAATCAAGCCGCGTTCGGGATGTTGAAAACGGATTAAGACTTCAGCACCGATAATATCCAAACCTTGCGAGACTTGCGGCTGATAATACAGTTGGAATTGCTTATCCGTTAAAGCGCCGTGTAAATCCGCCTCCAATTTGACCCGGGCATTGATACTGGCCTGCATCGCAGGGTCGAAGAAACGTATGGTATTCCGCCCGGCTTTTTTTGCCTGGTACATGGCAATATCGGCTTGTTTCAGCAAGCTTTCTATGTCCGAATCATGGTCGTTGAATAACACCGCGCCGATACTGGGCGAATTGCGATATTCGTGGTCGGCAAGCCGGTAGGTTTGCGTCAAGGCAGTAAGGATTTTATTCGCTATCACTTCGGTCTGCGCGCCGGCATCCAGCATTTCATCGCTCAGATCCGTCAACATCACCACAAATTCGTCCCCGCCCAGGCGCGAAACCGTGTCGCCTTCGCGCACGCAAGCCACCAAACGTTGTGCCACCAATTGCAACAATAAATCACCCATGTCGTGACCGAGGGTGTCGTTTAAGGTCTTGAAATTGTCCAAATCGATAAACAGGATGGCCCCCTCCCGCCCGCTACGCGCACTGGCAATCAGCGCTCGTTTCAAACGATCTTGCAGTAATCGGCGATTCGGCAAACCGGTCAACGGGTCATAAAACGCCAAGCGCTCAATTTCCTCGGCAGCGGCTTTAATCGAGGTAATATCTACAAACGTGGCCACATAATTTTTGATGCAACCCGTCGGGTCTTTCACCGTACTGACGGCCAAATGCATGGGAAACACCGCACCGTCCTTGCGTTTACTAGAAATCTCACCTTCCCAGACCCCTGAGTTATTGACCCTTTCCCACATCTCCTCGTAATAGACCAGACCCTGCAAATCCAATTCCAATACCCGCGGATTCTTGCCTACTACTTCCTCGCTGAGGTAACCGGTAATACGGGTAAACGCCTGGTTTACCCGCAGTATCAAGCGATTCTCGTCCAAAACCACGATGCCTTCCTGCGACTCGAAAGCGGTAGCGGCAATCCGCAGCTCCGCGTCCAATAACTGTTGCTGTCTCAGCGCGTGCTCCAACCGGCTTTTTTGTGCCAAGCCCTCGGGTAAGGTCATCGCCAACATCCGGGCAATATCAATTTGTACAGGCGACCAAGGTTCGCTGCGACCCCGCCATAATTCCGTCCACATTTCAAATGACTTACGCGGTGTCAGTTGGTAGTTTCCGCTTTTGTCCATCACCAAGCCTTTCTCGGCCTTGCCCGCCCAGCTTACGGTGCGCGGCTTTTCCTGTCTGAACCAAACTATGACATTGCGCATATCGCCGGGCAGCGGTGTGGTCAATATCCCTGAGGCTATTTCCTGGTATTTTTCTGCCGGTAAAAAATCATTGGCAAGATGATCAGAACTAAATATCTGGCCGCTGGCTTGTTTGCCCAGCCAGAGCAATAATGCCCCTAGATCTGCAGGTTTCAACACCTCGCCGTAAACATGCCGCTTACCTTCCACCACAGCTAATATCCCGGTTGCATCCAGCAACGCCATCAATGGCGGTAGTAACCTTTGCAAGACCCGTTGCTCGTGATCGGTAAAAATATAATTCAGCAACTCACCGATCACATGGTTAGCGCTGGCAACGCAGTTGTACTGCTCCAAGGCCTCAATCGAGGATAATTTCGACGACACCATCCGGCTTATAAACGTCACCGCTTCGCGTTGAGCAATCGACACACGTTTTGCCGTGAAGTGATGACAAGCTATCAATCCCCACAATCGGCCGTTTTGCAGCAAAGAAATCACCATTGAGCCCTGCACACCGATATTGCGCAAATACTGGATATGTATCGGCGACAGGCAACGCAACGCCGAGTAACTCATATCCAAGGGCCTTTCGGTTACGGGATTGAGGCCAGGTAAAATGGGCACCGGCTCGGCATCAATATCGGCAACCAAGCGTACCAGATTACTCGTGTAAAGGCGCCGCGCTTGTGGCGGAATGTCACTGGCCGGAAAGTGCAACCCAAGGTAGGATGGCGCATGATCCACGCTATTTTGGCTGATCACTTGACCGTTCCAATTAGAGTCAAACCGATAGATCATCACGCTATCGTAGCCGCTCATCCGCCGCACCAACAGCGCGACATCATCGAAATAGCGCGAGAAATCGCTATTCGCGTCGTATCTCAGCAATGATTCCTGCATTTCCATTAGCAATTCGGACAATCGCCCTTCCTGGTCGGCGTCGTGATCAGGCACGAGTTCCAGCACAAATAGCCCGTCACTCAAATAAGCATGGGCCTGTAGATCAAAAGGGCCCTGGCGCTGGGGAATGCTGAGTTTCCCGGCGGCAGTGTTTTTACTCTGCGCCGATTGAAACATTTGCTCGATTTGCCCGGCAATTTTTTCGCCGACCAACTCCTGAAGCGGTTTACCGTAAACATCGCCGGTCAATTCGCTGAAAAATTCGCTAATATTGGCGCTCGCCTGCAATACCGTGTAAGGACGATCAGCGCTTAAAACCAACAAGGCGCCATGCGGCTGAATCTGCCCGATTTGTTGAATGGGCTCTGCCGCGCACTTTTCCAGGGCTTGTTGCAACGCCTGTTGATCAATATCATCCATTAGACCGGGCGGAGAACGTGTAACTTACGAATAGGCATAATCATCCAGTACTTGAATAAAAAATTGAAAAGTTTGGCAGGCCGCGTGCTCGGCAGCCGAACGCTGGTCATCGTCACCGGCTAGGTTTTCCGCAAACCGCAGAAAATCTTGCCACATAGGCCCGGTGTTCTGACCATAACCGCGGAAAAAGCAAGCGCCGGCTTCGCCATTTAAACCGTGGTAGGCCTCAAGGCTACGCGAAATAAGCTGTCCACCCAACATCGATCCCTCTATCACGTATAAAACCCCGGTATATTCACCCATGCTGGCTACCTGCGGTGCCGGCAGGTTTTGCGCCATGTTGTATTCCCTAAGCGGGTCTATCCCCAAAAACGCCAGATCGCGGCAAATCCAAGGCAACTTAAGGCGTTGAGAATAGTCGAATTGACAGTCTTGAGAAGACTGAAAGGCAATTAACCGCTGTTCCAAAGCCTGATAGAGATGGTAGTAAGCGGACAGCAGCTTTCGGTATTTAGCCAGCGAATAGTCTGGTTGGGTGATTCCGACCAGAAAACTATGCTGATTTAACCGGTTGTGATAGTCATTGCTTGCTGCCTTCAAAGCCTCGCGGACTGCCAGCCGGGAATTGTGCGGATGTGTATCGGACGATTTCATTCGGAGCCCCGGCAAACCCAATTTAGTAAAAACGGCAGTAAACAGGAATATACCAACAATTCCGCGAAAGGCCAGGTGCATGCCTGATAGCCGGAGCGGCTACATTAACAGGCTGGGTCAGCACTTGGGCAAACGCCGACTCCAGGCCATAAATTCGTCTATCGGCACCGGCTTGCTGAACAAAAACCCCTGACAGGCGTGGCAGCCGTGCTGTTCCAGAAACAAGCGCTGCGCTTCGGTTTCGACGCCTTCGGCAATGACTTCTATCTCCAGATTGTGGGCCATGCCGATGATGGTTTGCACGATCACCGCATCGCTGGTTTTGATACCGATGTTATGCACAAAGGAGCGGTCTATTTTTAACTGGTCGAACGGCAACTGCGTCAGATAGGAAAACGACGAGTATCCGGTCCCAAAGTCGTCCAACGAAAAGCGCACGCCCATCTCTCGGAGCGCGTGCATTTTAGAGATGGTGTCGTTGATATTCTCAAGGACCAGACTTTCGGTCAGTTCCAGTTCCAGCAAGTCCGGGTTAACGCCATGGCTATCCAGCGTCCGCCGCACCTGCTCGACAAAATCCGCCGCTCTAAACTGGCGCGCACTGACATTAACGGCTAGCCGAAATTGCCGCGAACGCGCATGCTGCTCCCACTGCTTCAGTTGCGTGCAAGCGGCTTCCAACACGCATTGGCCAATCGGCAAAATCAAACTGGTTTTTTCCGCCAAGGCAATAAACTCCAACGGCGATACCAAGCCGCGTTGCGGATGCTGCCAACGCAACAGCGCCTCGGCGCCCACTACTTGGTGGTTTCGGTAGATCTGCGCTTGAAAATACAGCTTGAACTGATTTTGAGACAGCGCAAGGCGCAAATCTTTTTCCAAATCGGCGCGAGCAGTCGCCAGCGCCTGCATGCTCGGGTCGAAGAAACGCACAGCATTACGCCCGGCCATTTTGGCTTGATACATAGCAAGATCGGCGTGCCGGAGTAGCTCCTCCGCAAGCTCGTGATCACGGTACAAGCGAATGCCGATACTGGCCGAACAATGGAACTCATAGCCGTTTATGTCATAAGGATGAGCCAACGCATCCAGCAATTTTTCGCCGACTTGCTTGGTTTGCATGGCGGCAAGCTCGACATCGGCGCTCAAATCTGAGAGCAACACCAAAAACTCATCCCCACCCAGACGGCCGACGATGTCGCATTCGCGCACGCTAGTACGTAAGCGCCGCGCCACCTCTATCAATAATTGGTCACCGGCCTCATGGCCGCGCGTGTCGTTAAGCGTCTTGAAATTATCCAGGTCCAAGAACAGGATAGCGCCATACAAGCCGTTGCGGGCGCCGGCAACCAACTCCTGGCCCAAGCGGTCTTGCAGCAAACGCCGGTTAGGCAAATGGGTTAAAGGATCGTAATAGGCCAATCGGTGGATTTCCGCCACCGCGTCCTTGTTCTCGGTAATATCCGAAAATGTACCGACGTAATGGGTAATGCGGCCATCGGGCGCGACTACGGCGGCAATGGTCAGCCATTGCGCAACAATCAGGCCATTCTTATGCCGATTCCAGATTTCACCTTGCCAGTGGCCGGTTTCCTGTAATGAAGTCCACATGGCGGTAAAAAATCCCTTGTCGTGCCGACCGGAGTTGAGCATCTGCGGCGTTTGCCCCATTACTTCTTGCGCTTCGTAGCCGGTCAGCGCGGTAAAGGCTCGATTCACCCGCAGGATTATCGCGTCCGGGGAGGTGACGATCATCGCCGCCTGCGATTCGAAGGCGATGGCGCTGATACGCAGCATTTCTTCCGCCTGTTTACGCTCGCTGATGTCCCGAATAATCGCAATACCGCCAACAATCTTGCCGGCGCCGTCGCGGGACGGCGCGCAGCTCATGTCTATCACTATGCCGGCGGCATCCGGCGCCGGCCTGAAATTGCCTTCATAACTCACCTTTTCACCGTTCAACGCCTGATGCAAAGCGGCAAGTAGTGAACCGTCGTTAAAACCCTTAATATCCAATCCGACGACGTTATCGACGGTATTCTGCAAAATAGCGGCAAACGGTTCGTTGCAGTAAGTGACGATCAGGTCGGTGTCGTAATGAAAAATTCCGATGGGCGAATGTTTCAGCAACAAGCGATAGCGCTGCTCGCTGATACGCATGGCCTCTTCTCTTTCCGCGGCGTCGAGATGCAACACAATATTCTCGGTGATGCTTCGATTGATACGCCGCAAGCTGATCACCATGAAGCACAGGTATAAAAACCCTGCCACGCTCATCGCCACAAACAATCCATTACCGGACATGAACAAGCGGACAATGATGGGCAGTAGCGAGCTCAAAGAAAATAGCACCGCACTAAGCAGATCGGCGGAAAAAGCCACCACGCCGCCGGCAGACAAGCCTGCCAGCATGAAAACCAAAAAGAGTTGGTGCTGCGAACTGTTGGCCGGAAACATCAGAAAACCGGCCGCTCCCCACACCAAGCCCACGGCCAGCACCCCAATCCGAAACCTTTTCATCCAGAACCGAGTGCTTTCGCCCACTTCCGGCGCGGCGGACCGATAAGCCTTGACCAGCAAAGTGCGGGAAACCGCCACCAACACAATCAGCGTCAACCAACTGAGCACCACATGAGCCGCAATCATGTCGCGCTGCATATAAGCCAAAATAGCCGCCGGTAGCGTACTGCTGATCAATGACACATTGCTTGCTGCAAACAGTTGCCGAAGCTGTGCCGCTTGAATTGCTGCTTGTTTGTTCGGGTTACTGATCACGTATGATTTAGCGGCCGGCTACTAACTAACGACTGAAGTGGGTTTGAAACGACTAGCGAAGCACTCTGGATTGTACGCTAACCGGACTAACAGGCAATGCTGTTTTTGGCTGGCTGCTTTAACCGAGCCCTAGTAACCGCCCTTACAATTTTGGTTTTATGATGCCCTACCCCCGACCCTTTCCCGGAAAGTGCGAGAACCCATATTCCGAAATTTGCAATGCCAAAGATAAAGCAGCAATTGCAGCACCAGGCGCCGAAGCATAGTCTATCGCGCCGTTGGAACAGGACCGGCAGTGATTGAATACGTTGCCCTTTGCTGCTAGAAAGAAGCAATTTACGCCATCAACTATTTCACCCGGACTATTGAAACTTCCTAAACCACACCCAACTGTTAAAGAAACTTTGCAGCGATTTTGCAGTCTTTGCCCATGCCGGCGTTTAGCCGGGTTATATCTTCACGATAGGAGTTATTGAATGAATTCACAGGAACGCAACCAGCTCAGCCAGTTTCTGAATCAACTGAACGAAGTAAAGCTCACCCAAAAAGATGCCGAAGCCGAAGCGTTGATTAGAGATGCGGTGGCCAAACAACCCGATGCCGCTTATCTGCTGGTGCAACGCGCCTTGTTGCAGGATCAAGCTTTGACTGCGGCTAAAGCACAAATCGCCGAGTTGCAAAATCAATTGCAAGCCGGTGCAAACCCACAACGTGGCGGGTTCCTGGGCAACGATCCGTGGGCTCAACCTGCCAACAATAGCGGAGCGGTGCCCGGTGCCGGTAATTATCAAATGCCGCGCGGCGCCGCTCCCGCGCAAGCGCCCGGCTTCTTCGGTGGTGGTGGCGGTAGTTTTTTAGGTAATGTCGCAACCACGGCAGCGGGCGTCGTCGCCGGTTCGTTTTTGTTCCAAGGCATCGAAAGTCTAATGGGTCATCACGGCTCCAGCGCCTGGGGCCAGCAAGCAATGGGCGAACACAGCGGCCTTCAGGAACAGACAGTAGTCAACAACTATTACGGCGACGATGCCATCCAGCAAGCCAACTTGGATAATAGTGACGATTTTTCACTTAGCGACGCAGATTACAGCGTGCCGGACGACAGCGACGATTCCGACTGGATTTGATTCACCTTGAGTTCTCCCCCTTTGGGCAGTCTTCGAACTGCCCTTTTTTTGACTTTTCTCTGTGAGGGACCCTGGCACCACTTGGCACAAGCCGAGGTGTTTGCGGGTTGCCACCAGCCTGGTATTAACCCGACGCAGAAAACCGTTCCCCCCATCGAAGAACACAGCAGCCACGGCTTTGAAGGGCTCAGCCCAAACAGCATACCCGTGACAACTAGGACCGGGTTAATAAGTTGACGATGAAAGGCATTTTTTGCGCAAGGCAGCCAACTTGACCCAAGTTCGGCCAAATTGGATACCTTGCAAGCCAAGCTCAGCGCTTATCGAATCGATCCAAATCCATCACTTTGGCCCAGGCATTGGCAAAATCCTGCACGAACTTTTCCTTGCCGTCTGCCGAGGCATAGACTTCCGCTACCGCCCGTAGCTCGGAGTGGGAACCGAAGATCAAATCCACTGGTGTGGCAGTCCATTTAACTTGATCGCTGGCCCGGTCCCGTCCTTCGTAAATGCCTTCAGTAGCTGACTTGGTCCATTTCGTGGACATATCGAGCAGATTAACGAAGAAATCGTTACTGAGCGTGCCCGGACGACTGGTGAACACCCCGTGTTTGGCATGGCCGGCGTTCGCATCCAAAGCCCGCATGCCGCCCACCAACACCGTCATTTCCGGCACGCTCAAGGTCAGAAAATTCGCGCGTTCGACTAGCATTTCCGCAGGCGAATGCGCATTATCTTTGCCAAAGTAATTTCGGAAACCGTCAGCTTTGGGCTCCAGCACCGCGACAGAATTGACGTCGGTTTGCTCTTGCGCCGCATCCATCCGCCCCGGTTTGAACGGCACTTGCACCTTATAACCGGCTTTTTTGGCCGCCTCCTCCACCGCTGCCGAACCGCCCAGCACGATCACATCGGCCAGCGACACTTTTTTGCCGCCTTTCAAGGAGCGGTTGAATTCGGTTTGGACGGCTTCCAGTTTTGCCAGCACTTTGCCCAGTTCGGCGGGATCATTGACCTCCCAGTCTTTTTGCGGTGCTAACCGAATCCGCGCACCATTGGCTCCGCCGCGCATGTCGGTGCCACGGAACGTGACTGCCGAGGCCCAGGCCGTTTTCACCAACTCGGGAATCGTCAGATCCGCAGCCAAGATGGCTGATTTCAATTTGCCGGCATCCTTGGCGTCAATCAATTTGTGATCAACTTTGGGAATAGGGTCCTGCCAGACGAAGTCTTCGGCCGGTACTTCCGCACCGATATAGCGGGCTTTGGGCCCCATGTCGCGGTGGGTCAGCTTGAACCAGGCCTTGGCGAAGGCCGCCTCGAATTCTTTTGGATTATCCAAAAAGCGTTTGGAAATTTTTTGGTAATCCGGGTCCATCTTCAAAGCAATATCGGTGGTGAACATGATCGGCGGATGACGTTTACTCTGGTCGTGGGCATCCGGTACAAAATTATCGCCCTTGCCGTCTTTAGGTATCCATTGCGTCGCACCGGCCGGGCTTTTGGTTTGTTGCCAATCGAAAGTGTATAGCCAGGTCAGATAGTCGTGGGTCCAGCGCGTAGGGTTGGTCGACCAAGCGCCTTCCAGGCCGCTACTGACGGTATCGACGCCGTTGCCGGCACCGCATTTATTCGCCCAGCCCAAACCTTGTTCTTCAATACCGGCAGCGGCCGGTTCCTTGCCCACGCATTCGTCGGGTTTATGCGCACCGTGCGCCTTGCCGAAGGTATGGCCGCCGGCGATCAGCGCCACGGTTTCCTCGTCGTTCATCGCCATCCGGCCGAAGGCTTCGCGGATATGTTTGGCCGCGGCCAAGGGGTCAGGATTACCGCCAGGGCCTTCCGGGTTGACGTAAATCAAGCCCATTTGCACCGCCGCCAAGGGCTTCGCCAACTCACCTTTACCGTCGTGGCGCTCATCGGCCAGAAATTTCTTTTCCGTGCCCCAATTGACCACTTCAGCTTCCCAATCATCGGCGCGGCCACCGGCAAACCCCAGAGTTTTGAAGCCCATATCTTCCAAGGCCACATTACCTGCCAGCACCATCAGGTCAGCCCAGGATAGTTTGGCGCCGTACTTTTGTTTGACCGGCCACAATAGGCGGCGGGCTTTGTCCAGATTGACGTTGTCCGGCCAGCTGTTGAGCGGCTCAAAGCGTTGTTGACCGCCGGACGCACCGCCGCGACCGTCGAAGATGCGATATACGCCGGCACTATGCCAGGCCATGCGAATGAAAAACGGCCCGTAGTTACCATAATCAGCCGGCCACCAAGGTTGGGAGGTGTGCAGCACGCCGGCGATGTCTGCTTTCACGGTTTTCAAGTCCAGGGTTTTGAATTGCTCGGCATAATTGAAGGCTTTGCCCAAGGGGTTGGATTCGGCGGCGTTCTGGCGCAACGGTTGCAGATTCAGTTGCTCCGGCCACCAGAAGCTGTTCATGGTCGGTTCCGGCTCGGCCTGCACCGGTGTGGCGGTCAATGCCGCTGATATGGCTAGTGCCAATGTGGAAGCCAGGAAAATTTGCTTGCTTGTCATGGTGCACCTCTGTTCCTTGTTGTGATTTAAGATAAAAACCAGCCGTTGTTTTTTTCGTTTTAAAGACCGCACGGGATTAACTGTAGCGGCATTTAGTTGTAACGGCACCCTATCCCTTCAGAAAACGGGTTCGGTAGACATATTCAACGGGAGATTGGCCGCAAACTGAAATTGATTTCTTCGATGGACCGATAGGCCAAGTCAATAATAGGCGCTTCCGAGCTGGTATGATTCCGGTCCGGGTGCGCTTTCGGAATACTTAACTCAACAGCGGATAACAGTCGATGAACTTGCGGGATTTAAGCTACCTAGTGGCCGTAGCGGAATTGAAAAACTTCAGCCAAGCGGCTGAGCATTGTTCGATTAGCCAGCCGACGTTGAGCACGCAGATTAAGAAACTTGAGGATTATTTAGGTGTGGATTTATTCCTGCGCGAAAAAAATGCGGTAGAAACCACCGACACTTGCCGGGAAATTTTACCGCTCGCCCGCCGTATACTTGACGATGCCCGCTCCATTCGCCAAATCGCCGCCCACGCCAGTGATCGACACCGCAACATGTTGTCGTTGGGGGCTTTTCCTTCACTAGCAAGCTACGTATTGCCGGAATACGTATTTCGCATCAAGCAGCATTACCCCGAGCTGAAACTCCAACTGGTCGAGGAAAAAACCAACGCTCTTGTAGCCTTACTGCTCGACAAAAAGCTGGATGCTGCCTTGCTGGCCTTGCCTGTCGAACAGGCGAACCTGGAATCGCGAACCCTATTCGAAGACCCTTTCACCCTGGCGGTGTGCGCCGACCATCCACTTGCCGAGCAGGCGGAAATTGACCTGAACACGGTGGCCAAAGAAAATCTGCTGTTGCTGGACGAGGGCCATTGTTTGCGGGATCAGGCACTAAAATTATGCCATCCGTCGCGCTTTGTGGAGCACGACTTCCGGGCATCCAGCCTGGAAACCTTGCGTTTCATGGTCAAAAACGGCGTCGGCGTGACGCTGATGCCTTCGGTCGCCGTGCAGCCGGACGATCATGACATTCGTTATATCACCATCCGCCAGCGGCCCAGCCGGCAAATCGCGCTGGTCTGGATCAAAAATCATCCCCGCAGCGAACTCCTGGAAACGCTGGCCGGACTGCTGGCTTATAAACCGCTGCCCTAAAGCTAAAAAAAGCCGAAGCCACGCTATGAGCCTGACCAAGGGTGGCGACTTCCGCTGCGATTTGCAGCCATATTCTCAAATCATTTACCACAAACAAAACACCTCTATCGTCTTCCCCACCCCGTTGGCCCTGCCAATTGCTTCCCGACAAATTCCCAAACCACCCACAGCAAAATACTTTTGCTTGACATATAGATGATAATCATTATCATTTGTATCCGACAGTCATCTCTCGTGCTGTCATTGCCGCACCTGCACAGCCTCCTAAGTTATCCAGTGTGCGGCAATTTAACTTATAACTTATGCAACCCGAGGTCATCATGTTTGAAGACAACTCTATCGGCGCGCCGAGAAGCCGCGATGTGGCGCAAATTCATG